>ENA-OWPA01001469-OWPA01001469.1-bioreactor-metagenome-genome-assembly--contig:-NODE-1469-length-15318-cov-3.132931_pt1 | contig 15318 bp, 13 predicted proteins | sample MGYA00238139_ERZ651803 | MGnify/ENA primary metagenome ERZ651803 (study PRJEB26909, sample SAMN07631231) | bioreactor metagenome | isolation source: Switchgrass digestor | place: USA: Dartmouth...
TACCTCCGAAATTTGGCAGCGGATATTGGATGGTAAATATATCTATACCGGTGGAAAGGATGCATATTTGCCACCGGAAGAAAGAGACCTTAATATCCGGGCAATTATTCACACCGGCTCCAATGCTTTGCAAACATGGCCTAATGTTATGAAAGGAATTGAAGTTCATCGTAAAGTGGATTTTGTAGCCACTGTGGCGCTCTTCCCAACCCTCACCGCTCAATATGCTGACCTGGTGCTGCCGGCCACCACAATTTGGGAAAGAATTGGCGATATTGGAACATGGGGTACCAAAGAGGCTGTAATAATATCCTCACAAGTTATGGAACCCCTTTATGAAGCAAAATCAGATCGCTGGATTGCTGAAGAATTAATGAAACGCTTGGGCCTTGATGTAAAAGAGTTGTTCCCCATAAGTGAAAAACAGGTTTACTTCAACCAAATTGCCGGAGCTACGGTTCAGGTCGATCAAAAAACCTATGTTCCCCTGGTAACGATTACAGAAGCAGATCTTGCTGAATGGGGAGTGGAAGGTCAACCCCAGCAAGGCAAGATTGGGCTCAAAGAATTCATGGAGAGGGGAATATACAAAGTAAAGAGAACTGCCGGAGATAACTTGGGTAATATTGCCTTGAAAGAATTTATCGATGATCCTGAAGCCAACCCAGTAGATTCTGACAGCGGAAAGATTGAGATCCACTGCAAGAAATTAGCTGACAATATCAATAGAAGAGGCTTTTCGAAAATAAGGCCTATCCCCACTTGGATTCCTGTTGTCGATGGTTACCAAGATTCTTTCACCGATTGGGATAAGAAGATCAAAGGAGAATATCCTTATCAGGTGGTCCAGGTTCATCATTTAAGCAAAGCCCATACGAATTTTGCCAATAACCCTTGGCTGCTGGAAGCTTGGGACAATCCAATCTATATGAACACCAAAGACGCTGCGGCTAATGGCGTTTCCGACGGAGACCCGGTTGTTGTCAGCAGCAAATATGGCAAAGTGTTGAGAAGAGCCCATGTCACAGAACGAATAATGCCAGGAGTTATGGCGATTCATCATGGATGCTGGACACAAATTGATGAAGCCACTGGAATCGATATTGGTGGCGGGGAAAATACACTTTTGGGTGCTCCTCCCACAGGGGTTGGATTAAATGGGTATAATTCATGCCTTGTCAAGATAGAGAAATGGACAGGAAACTTCGTTCCCGATGTTAATAGACCATTGGTCACAATAGAATAGAAAGGAGGTAGGTATTTATGAGTCAATTGGGATTTTATTACGACCAAAGTTTATGTACTGGTTGCAAAGCATGCCAAACGGCTTGTAAAGACAAAAATGATTTGGATGTGGGAACTCTCTTTCGTCATGTGAGATCCTTTGAAACAGGCAAATATCCCAATGTTGGGCTATACCATTATTCGGCAACCTGCAACCATTGCGCAGAACCAAAATGTGTACAAGGATGTCCTACCCGGGCCATGCATAAGGCTGAAGACGGCACAATTCAACACGATAGAGAATTATGTATAGGATGCCGTTACTGTACCTGGAACTGTCCATATTCTGTTCCTAAATACATAGAAAAATTAAACGTAGTCAGCAAATGCGATAGTTGTAAAGACTTAAGAGATAAAGGCCAAAATCCGGTATGTGTTGATGCATGTAACATGCGGGTTTTGGAATGGGGAGATTTGGACGAGTTAAAGGCAAAGTATGGGGACACTGTTCAGGATTTGCCCATATTGCCACCATCAAGTTTAACAAAACCTTCGATTTTAATAAAACCCAGGACAGCAGCCTTAGAAGAAAATCCTCGGGAGTTCAGGCAAAACCCCGGGGCAAAGGGGGTATAACCATATGCATGAGGCTCCGTTACTTATATTTTCATTTCTATTGCAGGCGGCAATTGGCTTAATGTGGTTTCTTACACTGGGAAAAGTTTTGTATAAGGATAAAAAGTTCACCGCTTCAGCAATTCTTGTCGCAGCCATGAGCATAATCGGTGTAATAGCCTCTCTGGTTCACTTAGGATCTCCGTTTAAAGCCTTTAATTCCCTATCAAACATTGGTAGTTCATGGTTAAGTAATGAAGTCCTTTTTGTCGGTATTTTCACTGGAATAGCCGTGGTGTATGCCTTAGTTCAATTAAAATCAAGCAATAGGAATATTGCTCTATCCCTCTGCGGAGCAGGAAGTGTAATCGGTGTTTTCTCGGTTTTTGCAATGTCTAAAGTATATTCGACAACCAGTATCGTCGCTTGGCAGGGAGCGAACACTTTCGTTGAATTTTATGCCACCACTTTGGCAGTAGGTGCCTTGCTGTTCATTGCATTAAATTTAAAGGAACTAAGAGACATAAACAAAAGGTTGTATGGGTTTATAATTCTTGCAGCTGCAGTTATTCAGGCTGCGGTAGCAATACCTCATATCCTGGCTTTGAGCGCTAATAGTCAGATGATTGATTTCCTCAGCAGTATGAGCAATGTAATTAGTTTTAAATGGTTGCTTATTCTAAGTGGAGCAGGCTTGTTGATCTGGCCCACTACCCAAAAATTCGACGCCAGTAAAACGCTTACCGGAGTATTATATGTGGCAGGAGCAGCTTTAGTAATCGGCGAGTTTATTGGCAGATATGTATTCTTCAGTGTTTAATTAATCACCTAAGCTTGGCAACCCGGCTCAAGTATAGAGCTGGGTTGCTATTAAGTTTTTTATAAATCAATGGATTGCTTAACAGGGGTATTGATATAATCGCCTGATGCAGTACTTAGCCGGAGGTGATTGGCCTGAATTTTAGAAGTGTTAGAATTAGAACTCGATTCATTGTGCTGCTTTCGGGGATTTTAGCTGTTTCATTGCTCATGAATGTCGCATGGATCGGCATCACCCAACAAAATCAGGCTGAAAAGGAAATGCATGAAAAGGCATATATCTTATCGCAGCAAATGAATGCAGTGTGGGAGTTTATGGTTATAAATCAAGATGTAATAAACTATGATGCCAATGGCGAGTACAACTTTAAGCAATTGCATTGCTCACTGGTTGGTAAAAGTATCGGAAAGATTTTTGGTAAGAAGACGGGTTACATAATCCGCTATACCAATTTTGAGCCCAGAAATGAGGCGGATATACCTGATGAATTTGAACAGGAAGCCCTTAGTCAATTTGCTGCCAATAACTCAATTACGGAATTTTACAGGATCACAGAATATAAAGGAAAAGAAGCTTTCCGCTATTCTACTCCAATGCGTATAGAAGAGAATTGCTTAGAGTGTCATGGAGAACCGGCCGGAGAATTGGATATTCTAGGATACCCTAAAGAAGGTTGGAAAATTGGAGATTTAGCTGGAGCCATGAGCATTGTGATGCCAATAGATATGTATGTGGAAAATATAAAATCCAATGTTATTAAACAAGGGGGGTATATTTCCCTTCTTACTTTAGGCATTATCGTGGTAATTTTTTATGCTATGTCAAAACTGGTGACCAAACCATTAAATCAACTTAAGGCTAAGATGGAGCATGTTAAAACCGGAGACTTAAAGGTGGATTTAAAGGATATCGAAGCCCAAGGGGAAATTCTGGAGTTGGCGGAACACTTTGAAATTATGACGAAAGAATTACAGGCTTTATATACTGACTTAGAGACAAAGGTTGAATTAAGGACTCGAGATTTGGCGAAGGCAAAGGATATTTTGGAATCCCAAAGGATTCAGTTGGAAGAAGCTAATCGGCGTTTGCGGGAGGACAATCAGTACAAGTCAGATTTTCTGGCCATCATCAGCCATGAGTTGCGTACTCCACTGACTTCCATTATTGCTTTTGCTGAGGTATTGGAAAAAGCAAGTGAGGATAAATCCCCGAAGGAACAGAAAATAGCGAAGGAAATAAGAGCGAACAGCCAGGTTCTTTTGAGGATGATCAACAACATCTTAGAAATGGCTCGTATCGAAGCGGGGAAAAAGGAACTTATTCTGGAGCCTATTGATTTAGTTGATGTAATCAACGCAATTGAGAGTGTGATTGAGCCTTTAATTGAGAAAAAGCAAATTCGCTATTCCAGTAAGGTTGAACAGGATGTGCCCTTGATTGAAGCAGATAATGAAGGTATCAGAAGGATTGTCGAGAATTTACTTAGCAATGCCCTAAAATTCACTCCCAAAGGTGGAGAGATTAAAGTCTGGGTTAGTTATGACCGGGAACAAAAGGAAGTCCTTATCAATGTGCAAGACAATGGTATAGGGATACGGAAGGAAGATCAACCGTTTATCTTTGACAAGTTCGTACAGAGTGATTCCTCCATTCATCGTCAATATAATGGCAGTGGTTTAGGCTTAGCTTTGGCCAAGGAATTTGCTGAGCTCCACAGGGGATGGATTAAAGTTGTAAGCGAGGTCAATAAGGGAAGCTTGTTCACGGTAGGGATTCCGGCCAAAGAAGATAACGGAAAATGGATCAGCATGGATTTTTAAGAGGACAGCTTAGTAGAGAAGGGAGAGGTCGAGGTTGAAAATTATGCTGGCCGACGACGAAGAAAGTATTCGGATTGTGGTTGAACATATCGTTACGGAAGACGGTTATGATTTTTGCTATGCTTCAGACGGGGCAGAGGCTTTAACGATTTTTGATACGGAGAGACCGGATTTGGTGATTTTAGATGTCATGATGCCCAAAATAAATGGTTTTGATGTCTGTACCCAGCTCCGCAAAAGGGACTGCAAGGTTCCCATCATCATTTTGTCTGCCAAGGGAGATATTGTGGACAAGAGCGTAGGATTTAAGGCCGGAGCCGATGATTATCTTGTCAAACCATTTAGCTCTATGGAATTATCCATGCGCTTGGAAGCACTTCTAAGACGGCGTGAAAGCCAGATTGGTATCACTGATGAAAAACGCAAGGAAATTGTAAAATTTGGGGACTTGGAGGTTTTTACCAACCATTATAAAGTCAAATTACGGGGGGAAAAGGTGGATCTCACTCCCAAGGAATTTCAGATTCTGGCTTATATGGCCAGGCATCCTGGGGAAGTTTTTACTCGGGAACAGCTCTTAGCGTATGCTTGGGGCGAGGACTATGTAGGCGAGTTGACCAGTATTGCCGTTTTTATTCGCAAGATTCGAGAAAAGATTGAAGATGAACCTTCCAAACCCAAATATCTCAAGACAGTCTGGGGAATCGGTTATAAATTCGGGGAAAAGGAGTAGGTGATATAAAATGAGTCAACAAAATGATGCCGTCGCCATATTGATTGCCAATCGGAGTTATCTATACCGACTACTGCAAAGAATCTTTGGAGGAGAACCTCAAATGGAGGTCTTAAAGATTGCTACAGATTCTCACACCGAGGAAGCGCTCAAGCTGCTCCTCCAGGAAGATGAACATCTTTTTGAGGAAGCTTTCAAGGTTCTGGAGCAGGTTGCCCTGGCCCTACAGGATAAGCCTGAGCAGATCTTAGATAAACTTAATAGTGAATATACATACTTATTCATTGGCCCCAATGCACTGCCTGCCCCTCCATGGGAGTCAGTATATTTATCAAAGGAGAAAGCCTTATTCCAGGAAAGCACGCTCAGGGTTCGTCAGGCTTATTTGAAGTACAAATTCCTCCCCGCCAATTATCCCCGTGAGGCAGATGATCATCTCGCTCTTGAGCTTGATTTTATGGCTCATCTATCCCAAATAGCTCAGGAGCATTTTGAGAATGGTCAGATAGAGGAAATGAAAGAAATCCTTGCGGATCAAAAAGCTTTTCTGAACGACCATATACTCTTGTGGATTGATGACTTTGCAAAAGATATTCAAAAGAGTAAGACACACTATTTATACCCGGCTATGGCTGAGCTGACAAGACATTATCTGAAGATCGACGCTGCCTTAATTGAAGAATTGCTTGAACTCTAGGCTTTGAGGAGCCCTTTGTAAGGGTTCCTTTTTTATAGGCTTGAGTTTCCTGAGCTGGAGCTTCTTTGAGAGGCTCGGATATAGGGTAAGGCAGGAACTTGCTTAGTGTTGCTGGAAAAAAAGGAAAGTATATGCTATACTAAATGTCTAAAGTTTGCGACAAAGGCACTGAAGGAGAGGTGGGAACTTGTGGCCTCTGATGGAATAAAAGTTATCTCCGAGAACCGTAAAGCCTATCATGATTATTTTGTTGAGGAGAAGCTGGAAGCCGGTATTAATCTTACAGGAACCGAGATCAAATCTATCCGCAATGGGAAAGTCAATTTAAAGGACAGCTATGCGCGAATTGAAGATGGCGAAGCTTGGCTTTATCAGATGCACATTAGCCCCTATGAACAAGGGAATCGCTTTAATCATGACCCTTTGCGCAAGCGCAAGCTTCTTCTTCATCGTTCCGAGATTAATAAGCTTTTTGGTAAAATTCAGCAACAAGGTATGACCCTGGTTCCCACGAAAATATATTTGAAGAACGGTTTAGCCAAGATCGAACTTGGGGTCTGCCGCGGGAAAAAGATTTATGATAAACGCCAGGCCATGGCGGAAAAGGATGCTAAGCGAGAGATTGAGCGTCATTTTCAGGAGCGGAACAAAGGTTATTAAAAGAGACAAAGCATATCCAACAAGCTCTCCAGATAAATTCTTTTCGGAGCTTGTTTTTTATTTGAGGAGTAGAGTGAAAGGATGAAGAAATATGATCGAGCAAATATTACCGGAGATATACCGGATTGAGATTCCCCTTCCCCGGAATCCCCTGAAAGCAACCAACTCCTATTATGTTAAGGGTGAGGACAGGAGCTTGCTCATTGATACCGGGTTTAATCAGCCTGAGTGCAAATCGGCCATGGATCAAGCCATTCAATTATTAAATATTGATCTTAATACCACCGACATTTTTATTACCCATATCCATGGAGATCATTCCGGTTTAGCCAATTATCTCAAGCGACCGGGGAACCGGATTTATACGGGTGAATAGTGTGCCGAATCCCTTAGGAGGGAAAAAGGAAGTGGCGGACTCAAGACCTACTATGATGTCCTGCTCAAGCAGAGCGGTCTCCCGTCCTATGGACTGGATATACATCCCGGATACGCCTATGCCAGTGATCAAATTCAAGATATTAATGACGTGATTAACGTAAAAGAAGGGGATATTTTCCACATTGGTCAATACACCCTCCAGTGCTTGGAAACCTCCGGTCATGCCCCGGATCATTTTTGTCTTTATGCCCCGGAACATGGTCTTCTGTTTTCCGGTGATCATATCTTAGGCAAGATTACACCCAATAACACCCTTTGGTCTCCTCCTTGGGAAGCGGAGCGGGATTACCTTGGGGAGTATTTGGCGAATCTTGATAAAGTAGAAAACCTTGAGCTAAAGCTGATACTGCCAGGCCATCGTTATATTATCGAGAACGGCCGGCAGCGGATTGCGGAGCTTAAAGGCCATCATCAAAGACGTCTGGATGCCATACTCCGGATCTTGCAACAAGGGAGTATGAATGGAGCCCAAGTGGCCAGCCGGATGAAATGGGATCTCTCTATTTCCTCCTGGGAGGACTTCCCTCCGGCCCAAAAGATCTTTGCTACCGGGGAGGCCCTGGCCCATCTGACTCATTTATGTTTCCAAAAGCAAGTTCGTAAAGATTTGCAAGATGGTGTTGTGTATTATTCTCTGCTCTAAGATCTGGTAAATAACTCCGATTTTATTAATGAAAAATAATATTTAGGCAACCTTTTCTACATAGTATAAGCCTTATTTGTTGCACTCTACACAAATGCACTATAACCGGATTATTTAACTTTAAAGCATTGAGGATTGTGATGAAAGTCAATGAAGAAGGTGCAGTATGGGTAAACTTCTTGATAGTGTTATCAGGAAAAAGATTAGCCGCAGGAACTTTCTTAAAGCCAGTGCAGTTGGTGTTGCTGCCTTGACTTTGCCGGGGTGTGCCGGTAACACCCTGACTCAGGCTAAAGCCGAGGAAGCTGCTCAAGAAGGCAAGTGGATCGCTGCAGGCTGTTGGCATAACTGTGGCGGGCGCTGCTTAAACAAAGCCTATGTGGTGGATGGGGTTGCGGTCAGGCAGAAGACGGATGACACCCATCCTGATACTCCGGACTATCCTCAGCAAAGAGGCTGCCATCGGGGCCGTTCCCAAAGGCATCAGGTTTTTGGGGCAGATCGTTTAAAATATCCTATGAAGCGCAAGCATTGGGAACCAGGGGGCGGTCAAAAGGAATTAAGGGGAAGAGACGAATGGGTGCGCATTTCCTGGGATGAAGCCCTGGATTTGGTAGCTGCCGAGTTAAAGCGGATAAAAGAAACCTATGGCAATAAAGCCATTCTGGGTACCAGCCGTTTGCTCAATTTTTATGGGGGCGGTCTGGTTCGCTGGGGTTCTTCTTCCTCCGGTGCCTGGGCTGCTGTTCAGGAATGTATGACAGGCGGTTTCTCCTGGAAAGCCAATGACAGATTGGATTGGCGCAATGCCAAACTGATTGTAATGTGGGGAGCTAATCCTGCCCGTTCCAATTTAGGTAATCCTACCTATAATTTATTGCAAGCCAAAAAAGCGGGAGCCAGGTTTATCTTTGTTGATCCGCAGATAACTCCCTCTGTTCGGGTTCTGGCCGATAAATATATTCCCTGCCGTCCAGGCACGGACACGGCTTTGCTTTTAGGCATGGCTTATCAAATGATTGAGAACAATCTCCAGGACCAGGAGTTTCTTGATAAATACACTGTGGGTTTTGACAAGGATCATATGCCTGAAGGGGCAGACCCGAAGGAGAACTTTAAGGATTATGTCTTAGGGACTTATGATGGCATCCCCAAAACTCCGGAATGGGCTTCTGAAATCTGTGGAACGGATCCTCAGTTGATCCGGGAATTTGCGACAGAAGTGGCCACCACCAAGCCCGTGATTTTTAACTCCTCCTTTGCTCCTGCCCGGACTTATCGAGGGCAGCAATTTTGTCAAGCTTTCCTCACTGTGGGCTGGATGACCGGCAATGTAGGCAAACCCGGTGCCGGAGTCTGGACCATGAACTATGCCCGTAACCAAAGCTATGGCGGGAAAACTCTGGTTAAAGCAGGCAGCAGGGGACTTCCCCCGGTGGTTAACCCCTTGTTTCCTGATGCAACCTATGGACCCTATGATGGTTATCGCTGGTCGAATCCCACCAATCCTGATGCCCACGGAATAGCTTACTGTGAGACTTATGATGCTATTCTTAAGGGTGAATACACCGGAACCAACGGTCGAGGCAAGGTGCCTTGTGATATTCTCCTGATTTGGCTGGTACGGGACGGCAGCGGATATAACTTCCTTAATCAGTCTTCAGGGATTATGCAAGGGATCCAAGCCTTCCGCAAAGTCGATTTTGTGGTCACCAACGACATTGTCCTTTCCACGATTTCCAAATATGCGGATATCGTTCTCCCAGCCACCACCGAATGGGAAAAAGAAGGCAGGATTGAACAGGGAAATCCGGAAGCTATCTTTATTTGCCAAAAGGTGACTGAGCCTCTCTATGAAGCCAGAAGTGAAGAATGGATTGACCGGGAATTAGCCAAACGCCTTGGGCTTGACCCGGATGAAATATACCCCATTTCTGAAAAACAACAATTCTTCAATAGCCTTGCCGGTGCCGAAGTGATCGGCGAGGATGGGGAGACTTATAAAAAACTGGTTACCATTACGGAAAAGGATCTAAAGGAATGGAGAGTAGAAGGAACACCCCAGCAAGGGGTTATTGCCTTGAAGGACTTGCTGGAGCAAGGTGTCTACCAAGTGGAAAGAAAGCCTGGCGATAATTTAACCGTTATACAAGGGGAAGATTTTATCAAAGATCCTCTGGCTAACCCCTTGCCCACCAAGAGTGGAAAATTAGAAATCCACTGCCAGGCCTTGGTCGATAAAATTGCCGCTTACGGTCTGACCACTATCCCGCCCATTGCCAAATATGAGCCGCCTTTGGATGGTTATGAAGCCAGCTTCGAAGATTGGCAGACCAAAAAGAAAGGAAAGTATCCCTTCCAGCTTGTCACCGTTCATTACGGCCGGCGTTCCCACTCTGTCTTTGACAACATTCCCCAATTGCGGGAAGCCTATCCCCAGGATTTTGTCATGAATACCCGCGACGGACAAGCCTTAGGGCTTAGAGACGGCGACACGGTCTTAATCGAAAGCGCCTATGGCAAGTGTATTCGTCCTCTTACTTTAACAGAATCCGTCATGCCCGGTGTGGTCATTTTAGGGGAAGGGGCATGGGTCGAGCTGGATGAGGAAACAGGAATAGATAAAGCAGGGGCTGCCAATGTCCTCTGTGGCCCCCGTTTAAGCGGCCAAGGGGAGGAACCTTGGAATACAACACTAGTCCGGGTTGAGAAATACCAGGGGGAACCTTTAGAACCTGATGCCCAGTGGGAGCAAAGGATTGTCTTTTAGGAGGTGACACGGTTGGCACACTTGGGCTTTTATTTTGATATGACCACCTGTATTGGGTGCAAGGCTTGCCAAATTGCCTGTAAGGACAAAAATGACTTAAAGGTGGGCGAATTCTACCGCCGTGTATATGAGTTTGAAGAAGGAATTTTCCCAAATGTCTCGGGGTATTATCTCTCACTGAGCTGCAATCATTGTGCTGAACCCAAATGTGTTAAAGGTTGTCCAACCGGTGCAATGCACTTTGCCGAGGATGGGACTGTGCAACAAGATAAGGATCTCTGCATCGGGTGCAAATATTGTGTTGGAAACTGTCCCTACAGCATTCCCCAGTATTTTGAAAGCAAAGGCATAGTGCGAAAATGTGATACCTGCAAAGATCTCAGAGATGCCGGGGAAAACCCTGCTTGTGTGGATGCCTGTCTGATGCGCAGCTTGAAATTTGGTGATTTGGAAGCCATGAAAGCCTCTTATGGCGCGGATTTAGTTAAAGAATTGCCTGTATTGCCTTCTGCCTCTCTCACCAACCCATCCCTTTTGATTAATCCTAAGATTGAAGCGTTAAAGTCAGGTTTTAAGAAACTGGGGAATTAACTCTCTTATTTGAGTGGACAAATATTAGACAGAATATTTCTTATTCGGCATTCCTCGTATATAATGAAGATATAACTTAAGAGTAATTACTTAGAGTAGACGTCAGAGCGGAAAAGGGGTCGCCCTGAAACTACTCTGGATTGATACAGCGCCTGGGACAGGGGGACAGAGCTCCTGTCTCACATTTTTATTATGATTTTTATTATAGAGAACTTTTATTGATGAGCTTGTTATAATTAGAGTAAAGTCTAAAAGTTGGGTGATTACCTATGGCTTTTAAGGATATCCGGATTCGAACCCGGTTTATTGTTTTATTGGTGGGCATTTTGGCCGTTTCTCTTTTTCTCAATGTTATCTGGATTTGGTATACCCAGAACAAGCAGGCAGAAAAAGAGATGCATGAAAAGGCTTATGTGCTGTCCAAGCAAATGGATGCTGTTTGGGAGTTTATGGTTATCAATCAGGACGTCATTAATTATGATGCTGACGGCCAGTACAATTTTAAAAAATTGCATTGTTCCCTGGTGGGAAAGAGCATCGGCAAACTCTTCGGCAAAAAGACCGGCTACATAGTCCGATATACAAACTTCAACCCGCGGAATAAAGCAGATATGCCTGACGAGTTTGAGTTGGCAGCCCTGACGACTTTTGTCCAGAGCAGCGATACCACTGAATACTATGAGATAACGGAATTTGAGGGCAAAAAGGCTTTTCGCTATTCTGCTCCTATGTTGATTGAGGAAAACTGTTTGGAATGCCATGGTGCACCGGCAGGGGAACCGGACATTTTAGGTTATGCTAAAGAAGGATGGCAAGTAGGAGATCTGGCGGGAATTGTAAGTATTGTTATGCCCATTGATATGTATACGGAAAACATTCGCTCCAACGTCTTAAAACAGATGGGGTATGTCTCTCTTCTGACGGTAAGTATTATTCTGGTGATTTATTATGCTATGTCCAAACTTGTAACCAAGCCTTTGGCTCAGTTAAAGGATGCTATAGAGCTTGTAAAAACAGGCAATTTAAATGTTGACCTTGCTGATATTGATGCCCAAGGCGAAATCAAGGACCTGTCCGAGCATTTTGAAGGTATGACCAAGGAGTTGCAGCACCTTTACAATGACTTAGAGAGAAAAGTTGAGCTTAGAACCCAGGACCTTGCTCGCGCCAATGATATTTTGGAATCCCAGCGCATACAACTGGAAGAAGCCAATCGTCGTCTTAAAGAAGAGAACCAATATAAATCGGACTTTTTAGCTATGGTCAGTCATGAGCTAAGAACTCCGTTGACTTCAATTATTGCTTTTGCTGAAGTCCTGGAACGTGGCAATGAAAACCGCAATGAAAAAGAACAGCGGATTATCCAAGAGATTAAGGGCAATAGCCAAGTGCTTTTAGGCATGATTAACAATATTTTGGATTTGGCCAGAATTGAATCGGGAAGGAAAGATCTTGTCCTGGAGCCCATTGATCTGGTGGATGTGATCAATGCAGTGGAAAGTGTGATCGCGCCATTAATTGAGAAAAAGAAGATTAATTATTCCAGCCGTATCGAGCCTAATGTGCCTTTAATCGAAGCCGACCGGGAAGGAATAAGAAGGATTGTGGAAAATTTACTAAGTAATGCCCTAAAATTCACACCGAAAGGTGGGATGATCAAGGTCTTGGTCAGTTTCGATCAAGCCCAGGGAGAAGTGATAATCAGTGTTCAGGATAATGGCATAGGCATAAGTAAAGAGGACCAGCTGCGGATTTTCGAAAAATTCGTCCAGAGCGATTCTTCCATTCATCGTGAATACAGCGGCAGTGGCTTAGGTTTGGCCTTAGCCAAAGAGCTGGCGGAACTTCACGGCGGGTGGATCAAAGTAGAGAGCGAATTAAACCAGGGAAGTGTGTTTACAGTGGGGATTCCGGCCGGGGAAGGAAATAAAGACTGGCTGAATATGGAGTGTTAAATAGACTTGATGGGCTTGGTACTTAGGGAGATTGATTGAGGAAAGGAGTGTAAGGGATGAAAATCATGCTGGCAGATGACGAGGAAAGCATACGGATCGTAGTGGAACATATTGTCACCGAGGATAACTATGAATTCTGTTATGCCTCGGATGGTTTAGAGGCTTTGGCTGTTTTTGATAAGGAAAAACCGGATTTGGTGATTCTGGATGTGATGATGCCGAAACTTAATGGCTTTGATGTCTGTGAGCAAATACGCAAAAAAGACCAGAACGTGCCCATCATCATATTATCGGCCAAAGGCGATATTGTGGATAAAAGTGTGGGATTTAAAGCGGGAGCTGATGACTACTTAGTCAAACCTTTCAGCTCCTTGGAATTATCTTTGCGCATTGAGGCTCTGTTACGGCGGCGAGGCCACCAAAGCGGGAATGGGGATAATGAAAATAGAGATATGATTAAATATGGGGAGCTGGAGATTCACTTTAACCGCTACATAGCCAAACTGCGGGGCAAAACCGTGGACCTTACTCCCAAAGAATTTAAAATCCTGGCTTATATGGCCAGCCATCCGGGAGAAGTTTTTACCCGGGAGCAGCTTTTGTCCTATGTCTGGGGAGAAGACTATGTAGGGGAACTGACCAATATCGCCGTCTTTATCCGCAAGATTCGGGAAAAGATTGAGGATGATCCTTCCAAACCGAAATACCTCCAGACCGTTTGGGGAATCGGCTATAAATTTGGGGAGAAAGAATAGGGATTGCCAAATTGTAAAGATCAATGCTCAATTTGGAGGAAATGCTTGAGATTGATTGTTTAAGACTGTTTAAGACTGTTAACCGTATGAGGTTGGCGGTCTATTTTTTTTTGTGTATTTAAAAAAATGTATAAAAATACTCTAGCATGATATTGAAAATCATTATCATTTATACTATACTATGAGCAAAGGTAATTGTTATTTAGCAGGAAAAAAGATTTGAAGGGCGTGATCAAAAATGAGTATCTTGCTAATCGGTGGACTAGATCGCATGACAAAAGATTACATACATGTTGGTTCAAAATTTGGACATGATATAAAAGTATATACCCAGCTGCCGGCGCGCTTCGAGAAAGTTATCGGGGACCCGGATGGTATAGTTCTTTTTACCGGAACCGTCTCCCATGCCATGGTTAAAACGGCTGTAAAGATAGCCAAGAATAGGAATATTCCCGTTATACGTAGTCATAGCAGTAGTATAAAAGCCTTGGAGCGGGAGCTCAGCAAGTTGGAAGCCGGTGTTGCCGGTTAAATCATAGTTTACGCTGATGAATGAGTTTTAGGAGGGAGCAGGATGAGTAAAGTAATCATGCACGACTTTTTTCAAGCACTGGATGGCTTTGAAGATCGGGATTATCTTTTCTTTAAAATAAAATACGAAATTGCTCCTACCTTGGCAGGAATCAAGCCTTCCTCTTTAATGACTTTTGTTAACCATAAAAGGCCCTTGCTGGATCTATGGGATAGTCATAAAGAGGAGATAGCTAAGGAGTTAGATATCCGTTATTATGAACTGCGGCGCAAGGAGGATAGGGTCATTGTCCTTTTCTATCAGGATGAAGCTTTGGCCAACTGTTTGGCCCTTAAGAAGAACAGGATTTTTCTGCAAAAACAAGGCTATAAGAAACTGCAAGGTATAGAAGATGGGCTCTGTCTTTTAAAGAAGCGCTTTGAAGAAGAATGTCCCCATGAGCTGGGAATTTTCTTAGGTTATCCGGTAGAAGATGTAACTGCCTTTATTGAGAGCAAGGGTGCTCCTTGTCTGGCTTGTAAGTATTGGAAGGTCTATCAGGATGTAGAGAACGCATTAAAGACTTTCGAGGCCTATGATCAAGAGCGGCATAAAGTGATTGAGACAGTTCTAAGTCTACAGCAAAAAAACAGGAAAAGGCAGCAAAAAAGTGCTTAACCGGCACTTGAGACAGAGGCAAATAATTTGATAAAGATAATAGTTTTGCATATCTTTAGGTGTTGCTCAGGAGCTTCATAGCTTACGGGCAACGCCTTTTTTGTGCCTAACATCTGGCGGATATCTGCATAGGATATTAGGAAACTGGATTTGTTGGAGTTAAACCTAAAAAGAACCCTGTCCCTCCGTGGATAAACAGCTGGAGGTGAAAGATTGGATATTAAACTTGAGGTACAAGAAAGTCTTAAAAAGGCCACCCAATTTGTGACTGAAGGTATGGAACAGATCCTTGAAGATAATTTGGACCAGGATCATGGGGTATCCCCCAGTCCCGGTGCTACGGCTCTGGCTTCTCTGGCCCTCCTGGCTTTAGGCAAAGAATTTAAAGCCGCCCAACAACGGGGAATT
>ENA-OWPA01001471-OWPA01001471.1-bioreactor-metagenome-genome-assembly--contig:-NODE-1471-length-15275-cov-2.569220_pt1 | contig 15275 bp, 13 predicted proteins | sample MGYA00238139_ERZ651803 | MGnify/ENA primary metagenome ERZ651803 (study PRJEB26909, sample SAMN07631231) | bioreactor metagenome | isolation source: Switchgrass digestor | place: USA: Dartmouth...
GTTTTCTTTGAACATCATTTGTTATAATACTCATTGTACTGGCGAGTGTACTCTGCAATATAATCATCCAGGCCTATTTTATACAGTTCATTTATGAATTTGTCATATTCACTGAGATCGCGCTTGCCGGTTGCAAACAGAACCAGCTGCTCGGAAATATAGGTGTCAATGTCCGGAGCCTGCGGAACATTGGTATCCCTTGTTGTTTTATCCCATACCATTCCGTATTCACATCCGCCGGACTGGGTTATATCAAAATTGTTGTTCCATTTCTGAAGCCATAAATTATGCTGGTCCTGACGTCCCCATTTATCAAAGGTTGTCGTCTGAATTTCCATAGGAACTCCGAGAGAAGCGACGAAATCCCTGTAGTAGGGTGCTCCGGTACCGGTTTCAATTATCGTATGGTTTTCTTTTGCATTCGGGTCATTCGGATCATAATTCCAATGTTCTCCTTCAAGACCGACAGCCTCAACTGTGTAATTGTACCAATCAAAGCTCCAGGCGATGAAATCCATGGCTGCCTGCACATTCTTACAGTTGGAATGGATCATAAGGCATCTGGGACTAGCATTGGCACGTGTTTGCATCAGTTCGCCGTTCGGGCCAGTCAAACCTTTTTCATTAAACCAGTATACGTATTTGTATTTGTCGAGATCAAATCCTGTATTCAAAGCATTTTCCGTGGTATTGGCTGCTTCCAGTGTTACCCTGGAATACCAGCAGGCAGTCGCAGCAGCCTTGCCGGAACCTATATACTGACGCAGTGTACCGGTATCCCATGAGAAAGATTCCGGATGGAGGATTCCATCTTTATACCACTTGTTGACCTGTGTAAGGAAATCCAGATATCCATCAGCCAGGCAAACAGGCATCACATTTTCGGACTCATCAAGCCACATGCCTTTTCCGCCTTTTACAAATCCACCCAGGAAGCAGGATTCCAATTCTTCATATTTATTTGCAGCAAGAGGAAGGGTACTGCCATTACCATAGGGATCCAATTCTTTTACAGCATACAGATATTCGTTAAGTTCATCAAAGGTTCCGGGCATATTCATTCCCAGTTGATCCAACCAGTCAACCCTTACAAACACGGGATACGGGGTTGCCGGTGTCAATCTTGGTACGCCCCATACATTTCCTTCGGCATCGGTAACACCTATCCAGGCATCCCAGTCATCCCACAATTTGTATACATTAGCGAAGGATTCGGCTTTCACATATTCGGTAATGGGCTGAATTACTCCTGTTTTATAATATTCGGTCCAGTTTCCATACCACATGTCAATTTGCTCACCGCTTGACAGGAGAAGTGCCAGCTTCTCTTCTTCTCCATCCTGCGGAGGCAATATGGCTTCCACCAGGATTCCGGTTTTTTCAAGAATATAATCCTGTATTTTCTTATAGCCTTCTTCGCTGCTGCCGGCTTCAGAACCACTTACGCTATTTGCACCACCATTGTTATAGAAGACGATCTTTACGACTTCTTTATTGCTCTTGCTGTCAGATGAGCTGCTGTCGGTATTTTTCTCTGAAGTAACAGTATTGTCTGTGTTTTTACCACTGTCAGATGTACTTTTTCCGCCACATCCGGTTATAACCGTGGCAAACATGCAAACTGCCAACCCTAATGCTAATAACCTTTTCTTCATTATTTTACCCCCCTAATTAAATCAAATTAGTTAAGCAGATAGGCAATTCTGAAGATACATATCAGTCTGCAAGATTTATTTGGCACAATATGAGCTGCTCTATCACTCCTTTCCCACCTTTGTCTACAGTACGTTCGTAAAAGCAATAAGCAGTATCTTCTCCCACACAGGCAATATCAGCATATCCTCCTATGGGATCAAGGATTATATCGTCTTTCCAGCTTTTGCAATCATCATCGCTTACTCTGAGGGTCAGATTAATCCGTGCTCTGCCTTCAGAGTTTGCGCAGTTTACGAACAGAATCTTGCCCCCGTTTGTTTTGGTAAGGCTTGCGAAACACATGGGATCAGGTAGTGACTCATCATAACAGGTTTGGGAAAAACTATGTGCACCGTCAGTAGAAATGCTGATGCCACGACACTTTGGCATACCACGATGGCGTATATTCAAAAGGACTCTGCCATCAGAGAGCTGTACAGCAGTTGTTTCATTACCGCTGTCAACACCGGGAACAATTTCACCGGCATGCCAGGTGGTCCCTCGGTCATCACTGTAAACTGTTGATACCACAGAAGGAAAGTGGGCTTTTACTCTTCCGGAATCATCCAATGGTTCTCCCCTGGCTAGCCAGACGGGTACCACTATTCTTCCGTTTTCCAATACGATCCCATGACCTGGGCCGGATGCGCAAACATTCCAGTCATACTGTTTGCGAAATTCCTCAAAGGCATATGTAATCTCTTTAGGTTCAGAAAAGGTCATGCCGTCATCGCGGCTAGCCTGGTAAAAGGCTCTGTAATAGTCCTGGTGCCATATGAAATGTATCAGTCCACCATCAGAAATAAGAACAGGGTTATTGTATGTTGTAATTGAGTCCGGAGGGCCTTTTACTATAGTCCTTTTTGTAAAGGTATTCCCACCGTCCGTACTTCTGGCAAGAATAATGTCTATTTTTGCCCAGTCATCATTATCAGATTTCCGGGCTTCATAACAGCAAAGGATGGTTCCCCGCTCTGTAACGACAATGCCCGGAATACGGTACTCCTTGTACTCGCCCTCGTTCCATCGCTCCAGAACAATGCTTTTATTCACTTTCATATTCTTTCACCTCTTACTTGTTAATTAATGGTAAGACGGTGTCCAGCAAGGCTTTGTCTTTCTCCGAGAGTTCTGAAAAAGGTTTTCGGCATGGTCCGCAGTCAATGCCTGTCTTGGTTAAAATGTATTTAATGGCGGGAAAAAGTATTGTGGAAAGTAAAACATCAATGACGGCATTGACTTCATGCTGGATCTCCCTTGCCTTTTCTATTTCACCTTTTACAAATAAAGATTCAATTTTCTTAAACTGCGGTAACATGATGTTGAAAGTACTTCCGATAGAACCTGCAATACCCAGAGGCAAAGCATTTAGCATGCACTCGTCATGCCCGTTGTAAATGCTCAGACCCGGATATGCTCTACAGATTCGTTCCATTTCAAACAGGTTGTAATCGGTGTATTTGATACCCATTACATTACAGTTTTCCAGTATTTTTCTGATATTGGAAGCATTCAGACTTACACCGGTAAAATCCGGTATGTTATATAGAATTATCGGTACATCTACAGCGTCGGATATTTCCTTGTAGTATTGAGCAATTTCATCAAAACTGAAATTGTAGTAAAACGGCGGTACGGATGAAACTGCAGTCACGCCGCATGAAGCAGCATGTTTGGCAAATTCAATAGCCTTGTCAACCCATATGGCTCCAATATGAGCTACCACAGGTACTCTGCCGTTCGTCTCCTCCGTCACAACCTCAACAATCTTTTTTCGCTCACTGTCATCCAGCATAAAGCATTCTGAAGTACTTCCGCAGATATACAGTCCGCCTGCCCCTTGATCAATGAGCCTGTTGGTCAGGTGTCTGAGCGATGAATAGTTGACCTTTCCATCTTCTTTCATTGGTGTAATCACTGCGGGGATTATTCCTTTGAATTCCATAAATGTCCTCCATATATACATTAACTGATTTTAATGCTTGAACTGCCAAACCGGTAGAGAAGAATTCTATGGTTGCTTTGGTCTTTCATAATAATTGGTGTAATAACCTTTACCACTGCGAAGGTGGGCTTGCAGAGCTTTAACCGCCACTTCCGGATCATCATTGCAAAGCTGCTCGATCAGCATGACATGACTCAAAACATAGGTGTTGGTCAATTGTTTGTTCACATAGTGGAAAATATTCGGAAGTGCAATCCTTTGATACTCTTTTATTAACACCCTGTTACCCGTCAAAGCAACCAATTCACCATGAAAATCCACGTCATCCTGCCAGAATTTCATTGAATTAGCGTGAGCAGCCTGTTCATCCAACTTCTGTGCCATCGGATACAGCCTTTCCAGGTTCTTTCTGAGAACAGATCCGCAATACAACCTTGCTGCCATACACTCCAAAGCTTCTTTAATAAGGAGATGCCCCTTAATGTCTTCCTCCGTAAAAACACGTACTTGTGTCCCCTTTCGTGGAATTGTCTCCAGAAAACCTTCATTCTCCAGTTTCAGCATGGCTTCCAGAACAGGGGCAACACTTACGTTCAGCAGTTGGGCGATTTGTCTTCTGTTGAGCAGTGTTCCCGGTTTGAGTGTACCATCCAAGAGCATTTCAAGCAGAGATGAGTAAACTTCGTTTGATAGCAATAAGATCACCTTCTTCTATAGAAGCAGTAAAACGATACCTTTTAAATATCACGTGATATATCACAGTTTTATATTATCTCTTTTTTTGTTAATTGTCAACCTTTTCTTGGAGTTTAAATATTTGACATGATGTCGCATTCAAATCCTTTTGCCGTACATAAAGGGTATTGTTTACTCCCCTGCTTGCTCCTCATTCCGCCAAGTCAGCGGTACCACTGAAAATTTCAAGTGCCAGGCCGGTCTTATTACCCTACCTTAAAATCAGATTCCCTGATGCTGTAACCTCGAATGTGAGCTAATAGCGCATCATCAACAATATAATTGACAATATAGATTTCGCCGTCATCAAACTGTACCCACCCGGAGTAACCGCAATCGGGATACATTCCCCGGTCATAGTCGATAGGCATGATACTGCTGGCCTGATCCTTTCTTTCCCTTGCCAGTACCGATTCCTCGTCCATCAGGGCAGCAAACAGGTTTTGGGACCAGTGGACAAACCATCCCTTGCCTCCCTGCATGAAACGATAAGTGATCAGGATCCTTCCGCTTTTCAGGTATCCGGCCGTTGGACGATGGCAGCCCGGAAGCGGCAAATGATACGGTCCGTCCCAGCTTTCTCCGTGATCATATGAAAAAGCTTTCATACCGTCGTAGCCCATACCTGAGTTTTCACGCATAAAAGCTACCAGCACGCCGTTATTCAGCTCAACAACGGAAACTTCACAAAGGCTGTATCTTGGATCCTTGCAGACCGTTATCCTGTCTGACCATGTCTTTCCCTTGTCATCGCTGTAATACAGATATTGCTCCCAAAGTTTCAACTCTTTATTATACTCCTGCAAACCCAGCAGCCAACGCCCGTTCTTTAACTCAACCAGCCTGTCCGGCATAATACCGGGTCGGTTCAGAATAATGGGTTCATTCCATTCATTGCCTTCACTGTCTCCAATCCAGATGTAGGTGACTGAGTTGTTATCCGTTTCAGGATGGGTAACCAGATCGCATGTTATTGCAAGGCTGCCATCCGATAAACGGCTAATCCTCGGACAATTGAAAAATTGCTTGTTTGTTCCTTGCTTTGAGAGATATTTCTTTGAACTCTAGGTACGTCCCCGATCCGTACTCTCAACCAGAGAAATTCGAGCTTTGTCCCGGTTTGAGTGATGTGTGTTCTCCATGAAAACGCATATCAGCTTACCGTCTTTGGTTAATACGACATCCGGAAAGTCCTGGTAAATGGAATCATCCCGGCTTACTATGAATTTTTCGATGCTCATCCTCACACCACCTTAGATGGGAATATCACGTGATATATCACAGAATAATAATATCAAATATTATCCAATTATGTCAAGTTGTTTCGGTATAAAAAAATAAAGCCACAAATCACAGTAATGAAACTCATCACTGATAATTGTGGCTTTTAGTTCCTTGATGCATAGTTTCTGCATAATGTCATGATTTTAAATCTATGAACATTTTAGCTTTCCATAGGAAAGTGATAGAAGGCACTTAAAACGAATGAAAAATTAATCGATTATCATTTCTAGTCCAGTTCTATCGCTCCTGTATAGAGCTGATAGTATCTTCCTTTCATCATAAGAAGCTCTTCATGGGTTCCCTGCTCCACTATCTCGCCATGCTCCAAAACAATAATCAAGTTGGCATTCCTGACCGTGGACAGCCTGTGAGCAATTACAAAGGTTGTCCTGTTTTTCATCAGCTGGTCCAGGCCCCGTTCAATATGCTTTTCCGTCCTTGTGTCGACAGAGCTGGTAGCCTCATCCAGTATCAGAATCGGAGCCTTTGAGATGGCAGCCCGTGCTATGTTAAGGAGCTGGCGCTGTCCCTGGCTCAGATTGGTGCCGTCGCCCTCCAGCACCGTATCATATCCATCAGAAAGCCTCTCGATAAAGGAATGGGCATTGGCGATTTTTGCTGCGGCCACTACTTCCTCATCGGTGGCATCAAGACGTCCGTACCGGATGTTCTCCCTTACCGTTCCCGAAAACAGATGGGTATCCTGAAGCACCATAGCGATATTTCTCCTCAGTGAATCCCTTTTTATTTTCCTGATGTCAATTCCGTCAATCAGTATCTGTCCTTCCTCTATTTCATAGAACCTGTTGATCAGGTTTGTAATAGTGGTCTTCCCTGCTCCTGTTGAACCTACAAAAGCGATCTTCTGTCCGGGTTTTGCCGTTACATTGATGTGTTTCAGTACGGTCTTGTCCGGAGTATAACCAAAGGTCACATCTTTCAGCACCACTTCACCCTTTATTGTCCTTGTGCCCTTTTTCGGACTGGTTTCCGAGCTGATTTCAAAAGCATCCACGGGATCTGATGCCTCCGGGGGTTCATCCATAACGTTGAACACCCTTTCCGCTCCCGCCAGGGCTGCAAATATTGCATTCACCTGCATGGACAGTTCATTGACAGGCCTTGAGAACTGCCTTGAGTAGTTGGTGAATATCGTAAGGCCACCGATATCGAAATTAGCAGTCAGACACAGGATACCTCCTATGGTGGCGGATAATGCATAGCTTACCTGACCCAGATTGCCCATCACCGGTCCCATTATGCTGCCGAAGAATTGGGCCTTGATTTGCTTGCTGCGCAAATCGTCGCTTAAAAACTCGAACTCCTCCATGGCTGTCTTCTCATGGTTAAATACCTTTATTACTTTCTGCCCTTCAATTGACTCTTCAATATATCCATTCACCGCGCCCAAAGCCTGCTGCTGGCCGATATAAAACTTCCTGCTCCGGTTGCCTATGGCACCACCCACCATGACCATTGCCGGCGTAATCAGTATGGTGATTATAGCCAAAATCCAGTTTGTAACAAACATAAGCACTATGGTGCCTATCAGGCTGACGACACCGGAAAACATCTGAGGCATGGTATTATTCAGCATTTCCCCAACCGCATCAAGGTCATTGGTAAAATGGCTCATGATCTCACCATGGGTATGGGTATCATGATATTTTACAGGAAGCTTCTGAATCTTGCTGAACAGATCCTTCCTTATCTTGACCAAAGCATTCTGTGATACTCCTACCATGATTCTCTGCTGAAGATAAGTGCATATGATACCGACCAAGTAAATGCCTGCCATAACAATTATGCCCAATGCCAGGTTCTTTAATTTTTCCTCTGCCGTCCTGTCCGTATATACCAAATTGTTGATCACCGGACGTAAAATATAGCTTCCGGCCAGGCCGGTCAGGGTACTGATCAATACACAGGCAAAAACCAAGGGCAGTTTAACCTTGTCCCGACCAAGATAAGCAAGCAGTCTTCGGATCACCGCATATGCATTGGCAGGTTTGCCGCCTTGTTTTCCTCCATGGGCGGGCGGACCTCCAGGACCTGCCGGTCTTCCCCCCCTGCGTCCGGGACCTCCGCGTCCAAAGGGAAAGCCTCCGGCTGTATTCATGGTATTGCTGCCATACCTGCGCAACAGGGCTTCTTTTCTTTTTTCACTGATCTGACCCATTACGCGGTCACCTCCTTATCCCTCTGGGAGTAATAAATCTCCCTGTATTCTTCGCAATTCTGCATAAGTTCATCGTGGGTACCTATGCCGGTTATTCTTCCGTCATCCATCACTACGATCTTGTCCGCGTCCATTACGGAAGTTATTCTCTGGGCAATGATAATTTTAGTTGTATCCTTAAGTTCATCTTTCAACCTTTTCCTGATCTTTGCCTCTGTTGCAGTATCCACTGCACTGGTACTGTCATCCAGGATAAGGATCTTTGGTCTCTTCAGCAGGGCTCTGGCTATACATAATCTTTGCTTCTGTCCTCCGGAAACATTGGTACCGCCTTGACCAAGCTCGGTTTCATATCCATCCTTGAAAGCAGTTATGAAACCATGAGCCTGCGCATATTCTGCAAACTTTTGCACAGTCTCCTCATCCGCATCTTCATCTCCCCATTTCAGGTTCTCCATGATCGTTCCGGAAAACAGGACATTTTTCTGAAGTACGATGCTGACCCCGTCCCTGAGATTTTTTAAGGAGTAATCCCTGACGTTGACACCATCCACAAGAACCTCCCCCTGATCCACATCATACAATCTTGGGATCAACTGAACCAGAGTGGTCTTGCCGCATCCGGTTGAACCGATGATGCCAACGGTTTCTCCCTGATTAATCACCAGATTGATATCCTCCAAAACCCATTTTGCATTGTTCTTGTAATACTTAAAGCAGACATTCCTGAACTCAACCTTGCCGGATCTGACAGTCAAGTCCTTTCTGGAAGCATGCTCATCCGTAAGATCAACCTTCGTGCGGAGCACCTCGTTGATACGTCTGGCAGATGCCAGCGCCCTGGAGCTGTTCAAAATGATTATGGATACCATCATCAACGATATAAGGATCTGTACAACATAGTTTACAAAAGCAGTCAGCTCACCGGTGGTCATGCTTCCGGCAATGATCTGCCTGCCGCCAAACCATACCACTGCCAGAGTGGTAATGTTCATCGCCAGGGTCACGACCGGTATGGTAAAAATAACAACCTTTATTGCCTGGATTGTCTTGTCTTTCAACTCATTATTGGCTTTATCAAATTTCTCTTCTTCATAATCTTCCCGGACAAAAGATTTTACAACCCTGATGTTTGTAAGATTCTCCTGGGTTGCAATATTGAGCTCATCCAGCTTCTTCTGCATAGCCGTAAACCGGGGGAAACCGGTTTTTATGATAAAGAAAATTGCTAAAGCCAGCAATGGTATAATACACATGATAACCAAAGCCATCTTCGTATTTAATGAAAAAGCCATGATTAATGCTCCTATAAACATGCCCGGTGCTCTTAAGGCCATTCTCAGCATCATCTGAATTATGTTCTGAATCTGCGTAACATCATTGGTTATCCGCGTGATCAGAGAGCCTGTGCTGTACTGATCTATGTTGGAAAAGGAAAACTCCTGGATCTTGTTGAACATGTCTTTCCTCAGATCATTTGCAAACCCGGACGATGCCTTGATGGCAAAATATGCTCCTCCGGTGCCTCCTATCATCATGAGAAGAGCTGTGAGCACCATCGCCACACCCATCATGACTATATAAGAAACACCCCTGTTTTCGTTTATACCGTAATCTATGATATTTTTCAAAAGCAGAGGCATTAACACTTCTCCCACAACTTCCACAATCATAAGAATTGGCCCTATGATAAATGCATGAAGATATGGCTTAACATACTTCCAATACTGTTTCATTGCTTCAACCCTTTCTTTTTCTTAATTTAAACTCGTCTTCCATCACAGTCAGATTGGAATCCAGCCTTTTCAGCAAGCCGGATAAGGTATGCGCTTCTTCTTCCATAAACCCCTCAAAAAGCCTTTGCCCTATTGAATCAAATATCTGCTTGCTTTGTTCCACAACCCTGTTTCCTTTTTCTGTAATGCTGATCTGGTTAAGGCGATTATCCGCTTCATCCACTTCTTTCAATATATATCCGCCCTTTTCCAGTTTTTTCAGGGACACTGCTATTGCTGCCGTCGATACTCCCATTAACCTGGCAAGATCTTTTTGTGATGCATGCTGGTTACGGGAGATTTCCATCAGCAAGCGGTGTTGAGCTTGATAAAGCCCTGTTTTTTTCAAATGATACTGCATGACTTTCCTGTGTTTTATTGCAATACCAATCATCATTCGGATATTTTCCTTAACAAGGTGTCCATCCAACCGTTCATGTTCCATTTTGCTGACTCCTCACCACCTTCTTCCTAAATTTGTGCAAATCACGAGCTGAAATATCCAGCAACTTATGCAAAACAAAATAGCGAACCAATGCCGTTATCAAAGAAATCCCCGGTTTTTTGCCACGTAATTCGGAATAACGGCCACCGGTTCAACTGGATATTTCATTACCGGATTTATTTAGTTAATGTGTTCATGATTAACATTATGATCATTAACTAGTTAACTATCACATAATATTACTCTTCCTTTTATCCGGTGTCAATATCGTTCCGTTATTTTTCGAACTTCTGACTTTCCTTTCTCTTATTACTTCTGAAATCATTTTATTCATAAGAAGATCCTGTATTCCGATATATCCTGTTCCGGTGCTTCTACCCTTTGAAATCCATCCGGCGAACCTTTCTTGATCGCAAATCACTGACAATACCCGGTTTTATTCAACAACATTTGAAGTTTTCCTGAGCAATCCGATTTTTTCATAAAAATACACACAAAAAAAATAACACTCACAAAATCATATTGGTTTACATAATATGTAACATGGAGGTGTTATATATGCATTCACATTCCTATTCAGGCAGAACTTCATATAATAATGGCCATTGGCACTATTACCGGGGAATGACAAGCAACAATCCTGATGTTCCGGGACACATTCATTACATTGCCGGATATACTTCCTTTGATGACGGTCATGCTCATGGCTACCGATCTGCAACCGGACCGGCCATATATATTGGCGGCAAGCACTATCATGTTTATAGAGGGATTACTGAGGTTGCCCGTCGGCACACCCATAACTATGACGGCAGAACTTCATATTATTATGGAATGTACTACAAAACCCCTCCTTAAAAGAGAACCTGTACTCAATGAAACAGCTGCCCGTTATGGGCAGCTGTTTCATTCCTTTTATTAACATAATATGCTGTAAATTTATTCAAAATTTACCACAATGCCCTTTTCTGCGGATTCGAAAGCAGCCTCCATCAGTTTCAGCACACGGAGTGCCTGTTCACCTGTAACTATCTGTTCTGCAGTTCCCTCAATGGTGTCCACCAGATTGCTGTACAGCTCATTTCTATCAAAATCTATTGAAGGCAATGGCATAACGTTTACCGAATTATCCCCACGGGGAGCCATGGTCTTGGTAAGTCCCGCACCGGCCAGGATAGGTGTTGCATCCTTGTCATCCCAGCTCTTCAAACGAACCATTTTGCCTTCACAAGACCAGTTATCAATTTGCGCAGTTCCATGATCACCTGCAACAAACCACAGAGGCAGACTTATGAAATGGCAGGTGCCCACTTCGAGAACAGTCGTAAGACCGCTTTCAAAAGTTAAATGCAGCTTGAATCCATCATCCACCTCTTTATTTGTGATATGGGTAAGGGAACAGAAGACCTTTTTGACTTTTTCAGGTACCATGACAAGCATGCGGTCGATGATATGCACGCCCCAGTCCAGCATCATGCCGCCGCCGTATTCCTTTTTACCCCTCCAGTCACCGGGTATGCCACGGGAACCCATAACACGGCATTCTATGTTAAATACTTCACCTATCAGTTTTTCTTCATAAATCTTTTTGACAATGAGATAATCCTCATCCCATCTGCGGTTCTGACGGGGGTAAAAGACCTTTCCGGTTTCTTTGGAAACCCTGAGGATTTCTTCCAGCTCTGCGCTGGTTGGAGTAACAGGCTTTTCACAAAGTACATGCTTGCCTGCCCGCATAGAGGCTATTGCCATTTCCTTATGGAGATGATTTGGAGTTGCAATGAGCACTATGTCTACTTTTTCGTCGGAGAGAATGGCTTCAAAGCTCTCATAATTATAGAATCCTCTATCGGCAGCCCATTTCTGTCGTTTTGGATCTATATCATAAACACCGGCCAGTGTCAGCTTCTTGGAGATATCCGTATTCATGTTGCCTTTCCAGGCGACTCCTTCAGAAGCATCCGTATTCCATACTGCATTTCCGGTACCGCTGGCAATGGCTATGGCATGTCCACCTCCCATGCCGCCACATCCAACAATTGCTACAGCATATTTATTGTTTATCATGACTGCTAGCTCCTCCCTTTCTTCATTTCTTGATATTTAAAACATACATATACATAATATACCTTTATGATATAGCTTAGCAGTATTCGAGCAAAATATCAATAGCCTGAGCCACATTGTTGCATTATGTATACTGTGCTGACGTCTGGAAACGCCGGCATAAAAAATTTAATATATACCTTTTTCTGCAATTACCCTGTTTAGTACTTCAGACATCGTGAGCATGAGTATTGCAAAGAAAAGCAAAAACACGGGATACAGCCCTATGTTGATATTGTCTGCAATCATCCCGAAAAGCGGAGGTATAAAAGTGCTCCCGGTGTAAGCGCTCGCCATTTGTATGCCGATGATTGCCTGCGAGTTTTCCCGTCCGAAATTTGCCGGTGTTGAGTGGATTATTGAAGGATAGACAGGAGCGCAACCGAGACCGATAATTACAAGCCCAATTAAAGCCATTGTATTGTTTCCGCCGGGCATCCCCACCAGGGCAACCCCAAGAATAATAACCATTATTCCAAGCCTGATGAGCAGCCTATCTCCGAATTTGTCAGCAATAAACCCGGTAAGGAAACGCCCGAAGGTTATCCCCAGAAAAAACAGCGATGCAAATCTTGCAGCTGTTTCAGAATCAATCCCTCGAAACTCAACCAGGTAACTGCTTGCCCATAAACCTGTTGTTGATTCAAGGGCGCAGTAACAGAAAAATGCCAGGAGGACAAATTTAACTCCCTTTATTTTAAGAGCCTGGGTCAGGCTCAAAGCCACAGGACGGGTTTCAGAGCTGTCTTCAACCGCATCCCTGCCTTTCCAGAACGGAAGGCTTGCAAAAATCACACCTGTCAGCATGATCTGAACAACAGCAACCGAAAGGTACCCTCTGTTCCATCCATATCCCCCGGTCAGGCAATAACCCATGATATACGGACTGATCGATGCACCGACTCCCCAAAAGCAGTGCAGCCAGCTCATATGCCGGGAGGCATAGTGCAATGCAACATAGTTATTCAAAGCGGCATCCACAGCACCTGCACCAAGCCCGTATGGAACAGACCATAAAAAAAGCATCAAAAAAGAATTGGAAGCGGAAAACCCAAGCAGTGCCACGGCAGTCATCATCACGCTGACTGCCGTAACCAGCCCGGCACCGAATCTTTTTGTAAGTTTGTCGGACATGAGGCTTGATATTATCGTTCCACCGGCAATTACCATTGTTATAATTCCGGCATAGGATATTGTCACGTTCAGCTGCTCATACATAACAGGCCATGCCGATCCAAACAGGGAATCCGGAAGTCCCAGGCTGATAAAGGCAATATAAATGATTACAAGTATAAATGAATGCATAATACCCTCCAGTTTAAATTTAGTGCGTATAAACTCAGTAATGCTTTCTTATTGTTTTTCCATGAAAATAACCATATATTAAAGCAGATGCATCGCCCAAACCCCAGGCAAACACCGATGCTGTTATCAAATACCTCTGCCCAAGCCAACCCCGGCAAGAGCAAATCAACGTGGAAAACATAATGAATACCACTTATGAATTCAAGCAGCATAATTTCCCCCCAATGATTGAAGATTGTGCTGTCATGCAGGAAAGTGGCAGTTCGACAAAAATATACATCATATTTTAGATATCGTCAACAAACTGTCAAAACAATATATGATTGTTTTTGGTACATGATTATGCAAACTTCACCGGTCTTCTTTGCTACGTACAGTTACATCTATAGCCACCAACTATAGGAAGTTTAGAAAAATCAAGGGATTGAAACCTGAAGCGGGAACCCATTATTTAGACAATTACTTATATTGGCCCCTTTGGCCTGGAATTGGGAGGGAAATTCGGCATTTGATAAACATGCAGAGCAAAATGCTTGTTTCAGCATGCTAGAAACCGTTTACGAAGCATTTGAAATGCTTTGAATACATGGCTTACAATCAGTTCCACCCTATCTTTGTCAGGACTAGTCCAAAGCTCATATGATACCGCTTTTGCATCCGTTTCAGGGTTTTTTATTGTAATACGAATATGTAATCAGCAGGGTGAGCCATATCTGCCCTGGCATTTTTCCAATCAATACCGTCCAAAATACCTTTTACTTTTCGAACCTGCTTATTATCAGTGATTTCATTGAAGTCTTCATTTCTGATTTCATCAACGACACGCTCTTGAACTTATATGTTGGTCTTTAGTTTCCAATACGCTTGAACAACCTATTTAAAAATTGAAATTATTAAAGAAGCAATTAAGCATCCTGTCCAGCACTCATCAAATCATGTTTCTGAACTCTGAAGGGGTTATGCTTGCGACTTTCTTAAAGACCTTGCTGAAATAATAAGGGTCTTTGTAGCCTACTATGCTTGATATTTCAGCTATGGAAAGGTTCGAACTGCACAATAGCTCCTTTGCCTTGGCTATTCTGATCTTTTCTATATATTTGGCCGGAGAATACATGGTCTGCTTTTTAAAATTCCTTATAAACTGAGAAATGCTTAAATTGCACATTTTAGCATAATTCTCAACGGAATATTCCCGATGATAGTTTTCGTTCATAGCTCTGATTATGTTTTCTATATTGTGGTTTCCCAAAATCCTCTCTCGGTTGTGCAAAACACTGTTTTCCCGGGAAAAGGAAGATAGCAGCTGCAGCAAATATCCTATGCATAATTGATGATAATTCGCCTTTTTTATTTGCAGCTCATATATAATACTCTCAAAAAACTCCATATACTCTGAATTTAATCCTACCATGTATACGTTTTTATCAGCGAAACCCAACTCATCAATCAGATTTTCAACCTGGTTTCCGGTAAAATGAATCCAGTAAATCTCCGGTTTTTCAGCGGCTTTATAAAAGTAATCCTGATGCTGATAAGGCCTGTACAGTATAACGCTGCCTGCTTTCGCAGATATCGTGTCTTCTCCCAGTATATAGTGGCCTGCTCCGTTTATGAGGTAAATCAAGTACCAATCCATTCGTGTTCTTTTCACAGAAACATCTATATCAATCTGATCATACCCACAGCAGTTTATAGAATAGGGAACTGTCAAATCACTATGCCCATGGAAGCCATCATCTTCAAGATTGTAACCACCATAACTGCGCATATGCTAACCCCTCTCGTCATATCTGTCGAAAAACGATA
>ENA-OWPA01001475-OWPA01001475.1-bioreactor-metagenome-genome-assembly--contig:-NODE-1475-length-15161-cov-5.106868_pt1 | contig 15161 bp, 14 predicted proteins | sample MGYA00238139_ERZ651803 | MGnify/ENA primary metagenome ERZ651803 (study PRJEB26909, sample SAMN07631231) | bioreactor metagenome | isolation source: Switchgrass digestor | place: USA: Dartmouth...
TATGTAAAAATGCTCTTAAATATAGTATTGGAGCAGGATCAAAATTGATCCTACCCCAACAATTGACAAAGAGCCATTAAAAAACAGAGACTATATAGTCTCTGTTATATTAATATTACTATATTGATGCCTTTACATCAAGTATGGAAGGTTCTCCCAATTCCTTAATTTTTTTATACCTAGGAGAATCTACATATAGTTCTCCAAGGTATGGATTTCGCTTGGTTTTTACTACTTTATAAATCATATATATAAATACAATAATATTTGCTAACAAAGCTAAAAATGATACTGTAAAGTAGATCTTAGGGTTATAAGTTGACATAACTTTAAATCTACCTTGATCTTGGAATTGAGGGAATGTTTGTGCAAACATACACCAGATTGCCAATGTATGAGCTCTATGTTGCAGCCATGCACCTTTTCCAATGGTAAAGGCACAAATAGTTGGTGCTAATAATAAAGCCAATCCACAATACCATGAGTGCCCAGGTAAGCAATTATAAGTATAAGCATAATTCCACAAATCATAAGCTATTATCCAAAACCACATCATATCTGGCCACAGCATATCTCTGCTTTTATCCTTTTCAGTTTCCTTTCTAATAATTATACCAAACCAGCCAGTTATGGTTATAATATTCAATATACCTGCTATACCATTCATATAATTCCAAGGTCCACTCATTAATATTTCGCCATCGAATACTTCTTTCATTAGTCCAAGTCTGCCAATTTGAAAATCTCTAATTACTGCCTCTAAAATATTTACAGCAAGTATTAGTGGTGGAAATACTAAAGCAAGTTTTTTCTCTGAAAGCCTCCACAATACTTTTCCAGTTTCTTTATCCTTTTTCTCATAATGCCTTATGAACCAAAAACCAATACAACCTGCTGTAGCTGAATAGACTTTTGCAATATGGAACCAGTCTGTATAAGTCCTATCTTTCAAAACAGTAAACCAAAGAACTGATAAAACTGCTGGAAGAATAATAAAACAAATAAATGCCCCTACCTTTGATCTTCTTGAAAATTCATTGAATAAAAATAATGCTGCTAAAACAATGACCCACACTAGCCAGACAGAAATCAAAGTTGCTCCTTCTGCATAGTTAAAAGTATACATTAAAATCCCCCCTGAATTTAAAATATATAGCCTTAAATTTAATTAATAGCCAATAATTTCTTTAATTAAAAACTCTCTCCCACATAATAGCTCCCATTGCCTACTTCCACACTCGGGACACTGCCCTTTTGACTTTACAATATTAAAAACCTTTTTGCAGTTACTACACAAACCATTTCCTGGTAATATTTCTATTTTCAATTTAGTTTTCTCTAGCATAGTTCCATCTACTGCTGCAGGGTAACATGCTTCAACATATCTTGGTATTACAGGCGATAATTCCCCAATTTGTAATACCAACGTATCAATTACCGTAATGCCATTTTCCTTAGCATATTTTTCAACAGTTCTTACTACATTGAACATAATCCCCAGCTCATGCAAATTATTCACCTCATTCTATAAAGAATAAAGAGCAGGGTGGGCAGTCCCACCCAATTATCATATTTACTTGCTAACCTTCCTTGCGCCTACAACGCGTTTTTTTAGGCTATGGGCAATTATTCTACCTTTCCTCTTTATCATGCTCTTTATGATTATTGGTTTCAATTCAGTAAATTCCACATTCACTTCATCATATTTCTTAACAAGGGATACTGCATCAAATTTACACTTAGTAGTACATTGGCCACAACCTATGCATAGATATTGGTCAACAACAGTTGCACCACAGCTTAAGCAACGTTCTGTTTCCTTTTTAACCTGTTCTTCTGTGAAAGTTTGACGCAAATCCCTAAATGACTTCTTAGCCTTAGATCCATCAACTTTAGGAGCTTTTTGTCTTGGAATACGGTCATATCCTTCTAACTCGAGATTTTCTTTGTCAAATGCTTTGTATTCATTTCTATCCCTGCCAATAATTAAATCTTGACCTGGATGCACAAACCTATGAATTGATATTGCTCCTTCTTTTCCTAGAGCAATGGCGTCAATTGCAAATTTAGGTCCTGTAGCCACATCTCCTCCTGCAAAAATATCTGGATCGGTTGATTGTAAGGTTATTGGATCTACTTTTATTGTATTATTAGGATTTAATTCAACTTTTGTACCTTCTAACAATCCACCCCAATCTATGCTTTGACCTATGGCAAGTAATACTTTATCTGCCTTGACTACCATAGTATCGTTTTCATCATATTTTGGATTAAATTTCTTGTCCTCGTCAAATACTGAAATACATTTCTTAAATTCAACACCAACTATTTTTCCATTTTCAGTAAGAATACGCTTTGGTCCCCAACAATTAATGATCTTTATATCCTCTGACAATGCTTCTTCTATTTCTTCTTCTAGGGCTGGCATTTCTTCTCTACTTTCTAGACAATACATTTCTACATTAGCAGCTCCTGCCCTAACTGCTGTCCTTGCTACATCTATAGCTACGTTACCACCTCCAATAACTACAACATTACCTGTAATATCTATTTCATTGCCTAAATTAACTTCTCTTAAGAAATCTACACCTGAAATAACTCCTTCTGCATCTTCACCTTCAACCCCTAGTTTTCTACTTCCTTGAGCTCCTATGGCTATGAAGAATGCCTCATATCCTTGATTTCTTAATTCATTGATAGTAACATCTTTTCCAACTTCAACACCAGTCTTAAACTCTACACCAAGCTCCCTTAAAATATCTATTTCTGCATTTACTACATCTTTTTCCAACCTAAAGGAAGGAATACCAAGAGTTAGCATACCTCCAACAGCTTTTTGTTTTTCAAATACTGTAACTTTATAACCATCAATAGCAAGATAATATGCACATGAAAGACCTGCAGGTCCAGAACCTATAACTGCAATTTTCTTTCCATAGTCATTTATCTTCTTTGGAATATATCGAATTTCTTTGTTTAAATCCTGTTCAGCAATAAATTTCTTTATTTCATCAATGGCAACAGGTTCATCTACATTACCCCTTGTACATGCAGATTCGCATTTTCTTGGACATATACGTCCACATACTGCTGGGAATGGATTTCGTTTCTTTATCAATTCTAATGCCTCTGTATATCTTCCTTGAGCAGCTAACTTAATATATCCTTGTACCGGAATATGAGCTGGACATTGAGTAATACATGGACTTGTTCCAGAGTCTAGCACATTTTTTCTATTTATTCTATAATCTGGATTCCACTTGTCTGGACCCCATTTAGTATTAGATGGGAAATCAACTCTTTCTTCAATAACTTGTGCCTCTTCACATATCTTTTGCCCTAATCTAAGAGCATTTACAGGACAAACCTTTACACATTCTCCACAGGCTACACATTTATTCTTATCTATTTGAGAAACATAATTGGAACGAATCATATCATTATTGTAGAACATTGTAGCAGTTCTCAATGAGAAGCAACTACATCCACAGCAGTTACATATAGCATGGGTTTTTCCTAAACCATCGGTATTTGGTATTTGATGCATTAAACCATTTTCTTCAGCCTTTCTTATAATTTCAAAGGCTTCTTCTCTGGTGATTTCTCTACCTCTACCAGTTCTAATATAATATTCTGCTGCATGGTCCAATTGAATGCACATGTTTTCCTTTAAATGGCCACAACCTTCACCCATTATTTCTCTAGCAGTACGGCAAGCACAATCTGATACTGAAAATCTTGTAGCTTGATTTAAGTACATGGAAATTTCTTCATAAGATGCCCTTCTACTTTCACCGCTAATGGCCATTTCAATAGGTATTACCCTCATAAGTCCTTTACCCACTGGGAAAATACCTGCTGACTGGGGTCCTCTTACCCTACCATAAGCTTCAAATGCCCTAGCTATTTGAGGATACTTCTCAACATTTTCTTTATTATTTACCATCATCTCCATGACGCCTGGTATCCAAGTTTCCAACCAGAATTTATCTACACCATCTCTTTTTCCAACGAAGCAGACCCCTGCCATTGCTAAATCCCATAGGATTTTTTCAGTTTCCTCAACAGATCTACCGCATAAAGGAGCAACTTCTTCTGCACTTTTTGGATTCCTAAATTCCAAATAAAGGCCAACTTCTGCCATCTCATCTGTAACTACAGGTTCCAATATTAAATATTCAGGATCAGAATAAGTATAAGCTGACTTGGAACCATGCTTTTTACGTCCTATGTGATTAGCTAATCTTAATACTTTTTCATTACCCATACTATTCCCTCCAATTCCTTACTTCACTTCTTAGCCAGTTAGCCCATTCTTCAATTCCTTCTCCAGTCTTTGCTGAAATAGGAATAATTTTAATATTTGGATTTATCTTTCTTGCTCTCTCTTTAACAGCTTCTAAATCAAAATCAAAATATTCCATTACATCAATCTTGTTAACTAAAAGGACATCAACAACAGAAAACATCAACGGATATTTTAATGGCTTATCGTCTCCCTCTGGAACACTTAAAATCATGGCATTCTTGCATGCTCCAGTATCAAATTCAGCTGGACAAACTAGATTTCCAACGTTTTCTAAAATAACTAAATCTAGACCTTCTATACCAAGTCCCTCTAATCCCTGCCTAGTCATTTCTGCATCTAAGTGACACATGCCTCCTGTATGTAATTGAATAACCTTTATACCTGTTTCAGCCACTGCCCTTGCATCAACATCCGAATCAATATCTGCCTCTAATATTCCAATGTTCATTTCATCCTTTAGAGCTTCAATAGTCCTTAAAACCGCAGAGGTTTTACCAGCTCCTGGTGAGGACATTAAATTTAATAAAAAGGTTTTCTTTTCCTTTAATTCCTTTCTTAAAAGCTCAGCCCGTTGATTGTTGTCTTCAAAAACACTTTCTTTGATTTCTAAAACTTTAAAGGTCCTCATGCTCCCAACCACCTTTCAATAGATTCTTATAAACCTAAAAACATAATTAAAAATTCCTCAATACTTTAAACTTTTATGCCATGAATATAAAGAAAATGCACATTGTTAGAAAACAATGTTATTATTTTGTCAATTTAATTGTAACTAATATTTTAAACAGAGTCAAAATAATGAAAATATTGTAATTTCAACATTTTTAAACACTTAATTTCAAGTATAGTTTACACATGTATATATATCAAATTAGATTATTTTCAAATTCAAATAACATCGATTTTGATAAATTGTAAACTAATATCTAATGTAATTTTTTAAATAAAAAATCCCTTAAGCTTTACACTTAAGGGACTGCTAATTTAAAAAAATCTATTTAAGAGTTCATTTGAATACCATATACAGTTTTCAATGGAAAGCATACTCATAATCTCTCCAGCAAAGAATATATTATACTTTCCTTGACTTGATTCCATTTTTTCATAAAAACCATTTTGCAAGGTTTGAGTGTCAACATAAGGACAATGTCTCCAAGCCTTAGCTTGATAAAGTTTAGCATCTTTTATTCCAAGCCTATATAAATCGTCTTTAATATACTCTATTGGTAATTTCTCTGAATCCTTAGGAGGATTATATGCATATAGTGTTACCATTCCTTGTTCGTTAGCTGTGCTCCACCTTGAATCCCAAATAATAATATGCCCTTTTCTAATAGGATCTAAATTATCCAGTATACAACCACAACCCTTAGGTACTTTATCAACAATAAAAGCATAAACATTAAAATTTTGATACTTTATGTTTTTTAAACATTCCCTTATATCATCATCCCACAATTCTAAATGTATAAATTGATCTAATGGTGCAGTTATAATAACTTTATCAAATTCTAATCTTTCATAAGGAGTTTCCAATATTAAAGTACCTGTTGAGTTTATGGAAATATTTTTAATTTCTTGTCCTAACCTTATATCTTCTACCCTTTGAGCTAGATGAAAAGCCAAAGTTGAAGTTCCATCTTTCCAAGTATAAAACTGAGGTATTTTCATAAAAGACATTAGGTGATTATAGCTCATTATTCTAAGAACATAAAGAGCAGGGACTTCATTAATGTCTCCTAGTCCAAAGATAGTAAAATAATGGAGATAAATGGTCTTTAAAACCTTAAAGCCATGCAAATCGCACCATTGAGAAAATGAAAGCATTAATGTAGGTTCCAAATCCTTTATGTATGCTCGATTAAGAGACTTATAATTAGAAAGGACTTTAGGCAGCCTTTCCATTTCCTCAACAAATCCACCCAACTCTTCCTTTGAAATAGGCATAACTTTTTTACCATTAGAATTATAATTGGTACGGGATAATTTAGGTCCATCAGCCTTAATGCCTAAAGTTTTCATGAGTTTTTCCAAATTGACATAAGAAGGAAGTCCAAAAATAGCACCTAACTCATAAGATTTTCCTTTATAAAAAATAGTATGTAGTTTTCCACCTAGTCGCTGTTCTTTTTCAAAAACAGTAACATTTTTATAACCTCTTTCTTCAAGACCATTTGCAATTACAAGTCCTGAAAGTCCTCCACCGATAACTGCTATTTTATCATTCTTGCTACTCAATTTTACCAACCCCATTGGAATAATTTATCAATGCAAGAATCCATAGAGGTAATGTATCCAAATCAGTGCCATTTTCTATTGCCCTATTTAATACTGCTTCAGCTGGAGTTTTCCCTGCGTTAGGTCCAAAAGGAATTTTACTTAAAAAGTTGTATTTTCTAATAAAATCATATAATTCCACTTCTACTTTCCTAAAGGTATCTAATTTTTTATTTAAAGGAATCTTTTTATAAAATTCCTCCATTAAGAATTCATTAAATTCTATTATCTCCTTAAATATGTAATGATCTTCAGAAGATGCAAAAATATGATTGATATTATAAGCTCCTATTATCTCATTAAACTTATTACTTTTTACAACATATGGTAGAAACTCTCTTTTTCTCTCCGTAATTATATTGTCAATAGTTAAATTAAATGTTTCCAGCAAATATATTAATTTTTGTTCAAAATGAAGCCAAATATCAATATCCTGCTTTCTATTATAGATTTTTACTTCTCCCCATTTTGATGCAACATCAAAGAAACAGTATTGATAAATTCTCCCAATACCATCAAAATTTCCTATGTAATCGATTTTCTGCAATACTAAATATCCAGGATATTTTTGAGGAAAATTAAGTATTGCTTGTAAATTGCTGTTTTCCTTTTGCTTAAGTCTATTGCTTTTAGATTTATTCTTAGCATATTCCATTCTCTGGTTCATCTTGTTCAAATTGTTTTTCCTCAAAACATTGTAAATCCCAGTTTCTCCCACTTCTATGCCTTCAGCCTTTAATTCATAATGAATCCTTCGCGGTCCATCCTTGGGATGTTTTGCCACATAGGCTAGAATTTCAGCTTCAACTTCCTTACTTACTTTATTTGGCATGTTGGGCTTTTTTCTTTCTTTTTCCTCAAGACCTTCTATACCATATTTCTCATAAGCTCTTAACCAATTATAAAAGCTTGTCCTAGATATTCCAAATATTTCACAGGTCTTTGAGACATTCTTCTCCTTTAACCCATGCTTAAGTATAATATATTTAGTATATGCATTAAATCCTTTTGACTTCAACTGCATACACCCTTTACTTAATTCTTATAGTGTTAATTATTCATATTCGACAAAAACTATAAAAATCCTTTTTATATTTCCAATAAATATTATAAATTTATTACAGTACAGTAAGCGTATAATAATAGATGCAGGGTTTTAAATAGGGATGTCGTATATGACATCCCTGTAAATTTAATCTACTTTACATGTTTTCTGAACTAATTCATCCCATGGCATCATTAAATTAAGTATGTTTGGATTGGATCTAAAATTAGACCCTGGTAGTCTTGATAAAAGAAATTCTAAATATTTGTAGGGGCTAAGTCCATTAGCCTTAGCTGTTTCGACTAGTGAATAAACACAGGCACTTGCATGGGCTCCTTCAGGACTACCACTCTTTGGGCAAGGCATCAGTAAAATACCTCCTAACATGGGCCCAGCATAAGCAGTGTTTTGTCTACACCATTCCCTAATTGACAAATCGCTTTCGCTTTGCTCTTTAATCAATTTTTTCCATTGTGCCTTAAGCATTTCATGTTTTGACTCTTTCATAGTTGCCAAAATATCATCTCCCTACAGTTTTAAAGTTGCCAAAGCGTTTTGTTAACTTTAAAAGTGCTTTGTAGGGATATTATCTCATGTCGTGTAACATTTTTAAATCCATGCGATTATTGTACGCTTACAATTATTTTATACTACAGATTATTAGATAGTATCACTAAATGTATCTATCAATATTCCTTGTATTTTTGCAGGTTGGATAATTATTGCATCCAATAAATAAGCCATATTTACCATATTTAGCTATCAACTGCCCTTTACATTCATTACAGGTATTTAGATTGTATTTTGCTAAGTAAAAGTCCACTAAATTTTTATCAATTCTTTCTGTATGATTGCAGCTAGGGTAGTTAGTACAAGCTATAAAATATTTGTTACTCCTGCTTTTTCTTATTGTCAAAGGATGTCCACAGTTCTTACATCTTAGAAATTCTTCTACAAATTCTTTAAGGCTGGTTTGTAAGTTTGATTCTTTAAACTTAATATTCAACTTAGCAATTAAATACTTGATAGTTTTATGACCATTAAACTTGATTACTAAATTTTTATTTACATAATCGTTAAATATTAAAGGATATCCATAGTATAGCAAATTCTCATTAATTATAATAATAGGTAACCAAGTAAAAACATCTTCAGTAGAAAAGTCTTTTAGCCTTTCAGGGATAAGATTAATATCCTCTGTTCGTATTATCATTTTCGGATTATTGTTTAGTGCTTTCAATAATGGAGTTTCAAGTAGTTTTATACTGGAACTTATACTAGTTGGTATAGATACATAAATAGAATCACAGTTAGCAATTTCAACTACAAATTTTTCCATGAAGGCTTGAAGTGATTCTTCGTCATTGGAATCAAAATTACATATGGAAAAACTCTTGTAACTCTGAATTATTGATTTTAATTCATCATATACATATTTGTCATTATATATTGTTCCATTAATAATCATATAATTGAGTAACTTATATAAAATATTCCCTCTTTTCAATCTAGAACTCCAATATTGCATGTTAGATATTAATATGAATTTCTTTCTAGCCCTAGTTAATGCAACATTAATCAATCTTAGGGATTTGTCATCCCTATCATCTGTCAATAATACTCCTGGATTTCTTAGTCTGTAACTATCCACAGTGTCAAATATAATTATGTCTCTTTCTGAGCCTTGAAATTTGTGAACTGTTGCACAGCTTATTTTACTATTATATTTGTCAGCAAAAACATCATTTAGTATATTTTTAATTAGCTTTGATTGAGCATTATATGGGGTTATTATTCCTATTGAATCATATCCTTCTTCGTAATATTTTATGGCAGTCAATACACTAATGAAAGCATTCAAAACATTTAGTCTAGACCTATTTTCATCAGTTATACAGATTGTAGGCATACCACTAGTATCAATAATAGATAGGGTTTCTTCAGATGGTATATCGCTAACTACTGATGGATGGTCTATTAACAAATTACTATAAATATTCTCATTTACAAATCTACTTATATTGGGATGCATACGTCTTTGTTTATTTAGCATAATCATATTAGGATGGAATTCACCTGCATCAACACAGTCTTTTACCCTAGAAAAATCAAATATGTCTTTCTTAAGCCACTTATCTACTAATTCTCCTTCTGATATGGCAATTGGGGGCAATTGCCTAAAATCTCCAACAAAGACTACTCTTTTTTTGGCAAGACTTGCTGCATATATAGATTGTGGGATATAAGCCATACTAGCTTCATCTAATAATACTAGATCATACATCTTATCATATAGAACTTGGTCTATTTGGATTTTTGATATAGTAGTAGCTATTATTTTTGCTTTTGGGACTATTACCTTTTTTTCAATATTTCTTACATTTTTTTTTAAACTACTCAATTTCCTTTTCAGATGTATGATTTCCAATTGTTTATCTTCTAAATCATATTTTGATGTCCTAATTTCCATAAACAGGTTTTCAATAGCAGCTTCCAACTCTTCGATTTCCCATCTTAACTCATCATCTAAATTTAAAGCTAGGTTATAGCTGTTTAAATAGGGATTATTTTTAATAAAGTCAGTTCTGCTATATCCATATCTTATTATAGGAAAAACATCATAATTTTCTTTAATTTTGTCCATTAATTCATTTGATATTAGGTTCCATATAGATTCAATGGCACCATCAACTGCTATATTACTGTGAGAAATTATAAGAACTTTTTCACCAGACAAAAATGCTTTAAGGGCAATGTTAGCCATTGTGTAAGTTTTCCCAGTTCCAGGAGGGCCCCAAATAAATGTAACATCATCAATCATGGCCTTATATATTGCAGCAGCTTGACCAAGATTATCTTTTTTTATGTTTGTTCTAAGTGAAGCAAATGTGGGAATATCTTCGACAATTTTTTTAGTTAATTCTTTGTTTCTATTAGATTTTATTCCTATTTCCTTAAGTCTGTTCTGTAATTCAATTAATAATTTCCATGGTTCGGAGAACAATTTAGCAGTTTCAATTTCAAATCCAATAAAATCTGTTAAAGCTAATAGTACTTCAAAGGCTTCACAATATATTGCCATACCAGGGACTTCTGTATTATCTACTATTATTCTTATAGGGGCTTCATCCATGATATATATTTCTTCATCCAATCTAAATATATAGAGATATAAGTCATTTTCTTTTCCAAGAAAGAAACCATCATGTACTATATGCCCCCTTACATTAGTGGTTGTCAATTCATTTATTTCCAACTCTAGAGCATTCACACATTCCCCTATGATTTCTAAAAGAGTATTATTCATAAAATCACCCGGATATGTAAGTATTTAATTTGTTCAGTAAACTAAAGGTAGATTTAACATAAATATAAGTTGGTATAGTGATATAGGTGTATAAAAACGGATTGACCCCTTAATTTTGGACAAAAACTCACTAATACTTTCAATATCATAGTATTTTATTTTGGCCTTGTCTGATTTTACATTAATATTTACCTTCATCAAGGGTAAAGGCTACGCCCCGCTAAGGCGGGCCCTTGATTTCAGCTAAATATTAATGTGTAGTTATTTGAGGACAAAATATCAAAGTTTTACTACTAGTAATTTTTTCAATTGTTCATTTTCTTCTTCTAAAGATTTAGCATTAATATTATTGGAATAATTAGAACTTGGAATTAATCCATTTTGCTTCTTTGACTCCCTAACCCAGCGAGTAACAGTGCCAGGAACTAAATCGTGTCTTCTTGCAACTAAAGAAGCATTGCTTGTTTCTTCTACTTCCTTAACAATTTGACGCTTAAATTCTTCTGGATACCTTTTACCTTTCCATTTCAATTTAGACAACCTCCTATTAATTTTTATTTTACTAAATTAGTGTGCGATTGTCCAAATTGGTTAGGGGGTTTAATAGAAAGACACCTAGTGAATGTGGTATATTATAAGATGTAAAGGTATAGACACTATAGCATTGTAGAATATGCCAAGGTTATATCGATTCGAATCCAAGGAAACGCAGTGTTCGCAAAGCCCTAGAAGATTAGCTTCTTTAAGGGCTTTTTCTATGCCTAAATTTAGGAGATGATAACAATGCCAAGGAAACCACTAAAACCGTGTAAACATCCAGGGTGCCCTGAACTAACTGAGAATAGATTTTGTAAAAAACATAGAAATATTTATGAAAGAAAGTCTGCTAATGCTAGAGGATATGATTCTAGATGGAGGAAGGCTAGAGATAGATTCCTGAAAAGAAATCCATTATGTGTAGAATGCCTTAAGGATGAAAGATTAGTTGAAGCAACAGTAGTAGATCATATCGTTCCCCATAGAGGAGATAAAAAACTGTTCTGGGATGAAAGTAACTGGCAAGCTTTGTGTAAGAGTTGCCATGATAGAAAGACTATGACAGTTGACAGGTATCAAGAATATAAGTATAAATGATTGTGATAAATTTGAAAATAATATATAATATAAGAACAAAGAATGGAGGATGGTTGAAATGGAAGAACGGGATATTAGGGAAAAAATTGAAGAGTTACAAAAGGATGAAAAGATCTCAAAGCAAATTGAAAAAAATAAATCTGAAGCGGAAGATTTGTTAAAAGACAAAAAGAAAATGGAGAATTTTTTAGAACGTTTAGAGAGGAAACTATCAAAAATTCCTTTTGCAGGTAAGTACTTATCGGATGTTCCGGTTTTAATATCATTGGTAAAAGCATATATAGATAAAGAATATACAGAGATTCCAATTGGGTCAATAATTGCAGTAATAAGTTCATTGATATATTTGCTTAGCTCAATTGATATCATACCAGATGTTGTTCCAGGAATTGGTTTTTTAGATGATGCGGCGGTTATTGCTACAGTATATGCTTTGATCCATGATGATATTGAGGAATATAGAGTATGGAGAGATGTTAATAAGAAGTAAACTAAAGGGAAAGCTGAGTGACTTCATTATCAAGAATCAAATGATAGTGCTTTAATAGATTCCATTAGAATGCTACTATACTTTGTTATGAATCTTATAGATGAGGTAGGGGGTATCAAATCTCTACAACTAAGCCATTCCAAGACCGCCGCCCCCTCACACACAAAATTTCGCATAATAAATAGGGTGGGGTAGTAGAAGTTAAATTTAATAAATCCTTAAATATTGCAACCACTACATTTGATAGTGGTTTTTATTTTGCCAAAATTTGCGAAGTAAAAAACTCCATAAAAAGCTTGTAGTCCTTATAACCTCGAGGATTGCGAGCTTTTTATGTTTATATAGACTAATTACAAAGATAATGCAAAAAAGGGATCTAAAAAAATAAGATTTACTTAATTTTTAAGGAATCTAAAGAAACAATTAGGCAAAATGGAACGAGGTGATTTTCTATGACAGATTATGAAAGACAAAAGATTTATGAATTAAGAATGAAGGGTTTAGGATATAAAGCCATAGCAAATGTATTAGGGCTTACAAGAGATTCTGTTAGAAGCTTTTGTAAAAGAAACAATCTAACTGGAAATGGCAAAGTAGTTAGTATGAACGTAGAGGTTATGAAAGAAAAGAATCTTCTATGTCTTCACTGTGGAAAGCTCATGAAAAGTAAGGATAAAGGTAGACCTCGAAAGTTTTGCTCTGATGAGTGTCGGAGAACTTGGTGGAAGAAAAATCAAGATAAAAGAAATAAGAAAGAAACTGCAATTTATAGCTATACATGCCTAAATTGTGGAAAAGAATTCAGTGTTTATGGAAACAAGAAAAGAAAGTTCTGTAGCCATGATTGCTACATAAAATATAGATTTTGGAGTGAAGTAGATGAGATTTGAAAAAAGAAATGTAAATGATTTAATACCTGCAAAATATAATCCTAGAAAAGATCTAAAACCAGGAGATAAAGAATATGAAAAGATTAAAAACAGTATTAATGAATTCGGTTATGTAGATCCAATTATTATTAACTCAGACAACACTATCATAGGTGGCCACCAAAGATTAAAGGTATTAAGAGATTTAGGCTATACTGAGGTAGATTGTGTAGTTATTGAAATCGATAAGACTAAGGAAAAGGCTTTAAATATTGCTCTAAATAAGATAAGTGGAGAGTGGAATGTTAAACTGCTTAAGGACTTAATTGATGATTTGAAGGAATCAAACTTTGATATAGAGTTTACTGGATTTGAGCCACCGGAACTTGATGAACTTTTTAGTGAGCTTCATAATAAAGATGTAAAAGAAGATGATTTTGATGTTGATGAAGTTTTAAAAGAGCCTGCGATATCTAGATTAGGAGATTTATGGTTGTTAGGGAGACATAGGTTAATTTGTGGAGACAGTACTATTGAGAAGACTTATAAGACTTTAATGGATGGAAAGAAGGCAAACTTAATAGTAACTGATCCGCCATATAATGTAGCTTATGAAGCAAAAGCTGGTAAAATTAAGAATGATGATATGAGAAATGAAGACTTTTATAAATTTCTCTTAGCAGCTTTCACTAATATTTATAATGCTATGGAGAATGATGCTTCAATATATGTGTTCCATGCTGATACTGAAGGATTAAACTTTAGAAGGGCCTTTGTAGATGCAGGCTTTTATCTTTCAGGAGTATGCATTTGGGCTAAACAAAGCTTAGTGCTTGGAAGAAGTCCATATCAATGGAAGCACGAACCCATATTATTTGGTTGGAAGAAAGATGGAAGACATAGGTGGTATTCTGATAGAAAGCAGAGTACTGTTTGGAACTTCGATAGACCTTCAAAAAATGACCTTCATCCAACAATGAAACCAGTAGCCTTATGTGCTTATCCAATACAAAATAGCAGTATGAGTAACTGTATAGTTCTAGATCCTTTTGGAGGCAGTGGCTCTACAATGATTGCCTGTGAGCAAACAAACAGGATATGCTATAGCATAGAATTAGATGAAAAATACACAGATGTTATCGTTAAAAGGTATATAGAACAAGTTGGAACTGATGAGGATGTTTTTTTAATTAGAGATGGTAAAAAGTTAAAATATAGTGAAGTTATAAAATATAGCTAAAATATGGCCCCGCAGTTTGCCCTGTGTGGCATTTTAATTTTTCTTTCGAATAAACCCTCGAGCATATCTTAAAAACAACTTGCTTAATACATCTCTTTGAGTGATATATAGACTAACTACATTACTTGGAGGGATTTTTATGGAAAGAAAAGAAATTGTAAAAAGATTAGGTGAGTATCTAGGAATAAAACCTAAGTACCTTGGAGCACCAAGCTTCGCATACCAAGTTGGAGATTATAGTGTTGATAGGGAAGGTAGGATTAAAAACGAATCAGGTGATGAAGTGAATTTAGAAGCCATCATAAGCAATAATCTAGAAACTACTGACTTAGAGATCGCCTTACCAATGAAAGATCATACTGGGTCAACTTTGAAAAACCTAGTGAACATGATTTATAGTAGACAATTTTTAATTGAGGAAATTGCATAATTAACTTTTTTAATCAAGGTTAAAAAAGAGCATAAAGAATTAGCCCATTAATAAATGGGA
>ENA-OWPA01001476-OWPA01001476.1-bioreactor-metagenome-genome-assembly--contig:-NODE-1476-length-15134-cov-2.869762_pt1 | contig 15134 bp, 13 predicted proteins | sample MGYA00238139_ERZ651803 | MGnify/ENA primary metagenome ERZ651803 (study PRJEB26909, sample SAMN07631231) | bioreactor metagenome | isolation source: Switchgrass digestor | place: USA: Dartmouth...
AGGCCGAACTAAATGAAATGTTTGAAAACTAACTTATACATACAAGAAGTAGTTTACACAAACTTCTTGACACTATCCTCAAGAATATATTACCAAAATTTATTATAAACTGCAATAATATAATTTATTGCTCAGCAATTAATTAACCGCAATAAAATAATTAATTATCGGCTATTAATTTATCCTGCATCAGGATATGGTCTTCCAGCCATGTAGTAAGAAAATCCAGCAATTCCAGTAAAGTTTCCTTTTGATTTTCATCGATATCATCAGGCTCGTATTTGCTGATTTTTTCGATAAATTCTTCATGCGCAACTTTATGAGACAAGAATCTTTTATATTTTATGCTGCTCATGTAAGACTCTTCATGGTCAAAATGATATTTTGCATAGTCTTTAAGCTCATTGACAACTTCCAAAATATAGTCATATTTATCGGGAATAAATTCATTGGTCAAAAGTTCATATATTTTATTAATAATTTCAAACAGCTTTTTATGCTCTTCATCAATAAATTCAATACCTGTATAATATTCGGGTTTCATTTCATACATAGCCATACGGTTTCCTCCTTTAAGTACGATTATATGTAACATTTTATCATGTTATGTAAATAGTTGCAATGTAGATAATAATAATTATTCCTAAATTATACACATATTAGCAAAATAACGGTCAAATTCCCAAATTCAATCAAAATATTACAAACAGAAATGACAAGGTATCAGTTAGAAATATATATGCTTGTATATTACAAATAACTACATTTATAACGATATGTGTCCGGTAATTTTGATACTTTGCATTCAAAAATACTTCAAGACATGTTTACGTAAACCGGTAAGGCATCGGATAAAGAATAACCTGCTCTAACCCTATGTTATGTAAATTTAGTAGCACATCCTTATAATTATCATGAAATTCTGTAGGGTAAAATTTGTAATTTTATTTTGTCCTGATATAATTAAATTGCATATAAAACAGGTATGCCTGATAACTCGTATTATAAGGAGTTAACATAACATACCTTTTATACAGCCTAAGATATTTTCATAATTTTCTTACAGCTGATGCCCTGGTTCAAAACCATGAGATTAGTTCATAAACCATATATAATATCCATATGCTATATATAAATCAATAATTTATATTGTACCCTATATGTTTATCGATTTATATGTTATCTTAAAAATCGTAAATCTTTTTTACATATAAATTATATGTTTTTATAAATAGCAACTCATTTTTAACATAAAAGCTGTAAAGCGTATATATCGCATATCATTACTGTTGTATCCGGGTTATCTCACAAACCGATAATATATTGTCCCGTACCCAAAACCTTATGTTATAACCGGCAAAATAAAAGCCGTATATCCTTTCAGGATCATTGTGATAGGAAGGTCTCGGATCCTGCTCCAATACCCCGATTAAAGCTTTATAATACTTGCCGGGAATCAGCTTTAAAAGCTCACTGCTGATTTCCACTTTAAGAAGATTCTCTTCAATGTTTTCAACAAAACCTACCGAAGCATCGGGGTGACTGTCGCAATATGAAAGATAAGGCTTAATGTCATATATAGGTGTCTGATCCATCAGGTCTATACCCGAAACATGCAGAATTACTCCGTAATCCTTATGATTTTCAATTTTATCAAGTTTTACACAGGACAGGCCCAAATTGTTAGGCCGATTCGGAGACCGGGTGGCAAACACTCCCATTTTTATATTGCCTCCCAAGCGAGGCGGTTTTACCATCGGAGACCAGTTTTCCCGCCTGGTTTTATGAAACCCCCATATAAGCCAGATATGGGTAAAACCTTCTAATCCCCTTAAAGCGTCTGGATTTCGGTATTTAGGTTCAAAAACAATGACTCCCCGTAAATCATTTACCAGTCCGCTTTGTCTTGGTAATCCGAATTTTTCCGGGAAATCCGTATAGATCTTTGCAATACATTCAAGAGTTAAATTGTTATGGTTGCTTTGTAGGTTTATATTTCCTGTATATTTATCCTGCATTTATATCTCCTGTAACTTTTATATATTAATATTCCAGCTTTGTCCCTGCTTTTCCACTTCCACAATTGTGGTTTTGGTGGGTTTTGTGGCCCTTTCTTTCTTATATAATTGTACCGTCTCCGTTCTGTCCCAGAAATGCATGGGGAATACATACCTTACATTTACATTATCCAGCAAGGCATCCATCCCCAAACCGTACCACTCTTCCTGCCTGGGATCCAAAGGGGCGAAGGCCACGTCAATATTTTTACCTTTAATCTTGGATAATTCCTTTTCAAACTTTGCTTTCATGTTATTATTATATTGCTTGTCTTCTTCTTTCCAAACCCAGAGATTTAAATCTCCGGCATGATAAAATGTCCTGCTCTCATACTCAACGAGGAAGGCAACTCCTTTGTCGGTAGATTTTAAAGTATTTACCCTTATATTTAGTCCTTCATCGGATATTTCGTAATTGCTGTCCGGATATATAGTCCTTATCTTATGAGCCAGTTCCCCGGTGATATCATATCTGGATACACTTGCTTCATCCAATTTAACATCGGAAGAAATCAAATATCTTATTTTAGGATGGCTTTCATGCAGATAAAAAATTTTCGGATTAAAATGATCATGATGACTGTGGCTGACAAAAACAATTAGCATTTTTTCAGATTCAAGTTTCGGTATTGTTCCTTTATAATAATCGAATAACCAGTAACATTTATCCGTTTCTACCAAAAATCCGCTATGATCAATATAAGTAATGTTTATATTCATAACCATCCAACCTTCTGTTTTATTTAAATAGATTATGCCACAAAGATATTGTTAATATAGCAGAATAAAATTTTTGTGTCAATAAACTGTGCCTGATAAAAATTCTATCAACACTTTGCCTTTCTTATTCGTTATATTATTAGATACGGTACAAAGGAGGAGAGTTTATATGATAGACTTGCTTTACAAGAAATACCATAATGTTCTGTTATGGTATTGTTTAAATCTCTCCGAAAGCAATCGCGCCTTGGCAGAAGATATTGTGCAGGATACATTTATGAGAGCTTTGGAAAATGCACATCTTCTGAACAACATGACAGAAGCCCAGTGCCGTTCGTGGCTTTATAAAACAGCCAAAAACATATTTATTGACAAAATACGGCATGCAAACAAAGAACCACAGCCCGAATTTGAGACTATTCGGGAAGACGACTTAAGCGAAATAATGGTAAGGCAGCTGTGTACCCAGCTTCCTGAAGAAGAACGGGAATTATTCTGGCTGAGGTTTATGGAAGGCTATAATTCAACTGAGCTTGGAGAGCTTTTTTCACTGTCTCCTTCTACGGTACGCTCAAGACTGTCATCAGCAAGAAAAAAAATTAAAAAATTATATTTAAAAAAATAACATTATCAAAAAGATCACTTATGTACATATAAGAAAGGAATAATGAAAGGAAAGGTGGATGTAATGGATAAGAAGAATTTGGTCATTAAAACAGCATTATGCGATACCAGAAATGTAACTGAGGAATATCTGAATGCTTATGAAAGCATAGAGATTAAGGCAGCCACATTATTGGTATCCAGGAGATCAAAAGAATTGCTATCCCGTTACAATATTAAAATGAACGTATCAAATATGATGGAAATATCGGAAGATGTGGAAATTAAGTCGCTGAACGGAAATTTTGAAATTTCGGAATCGACTAAAATGTCCAAACCAACATTGCTGATAGTAAACGGTTTCCTTGATATCAAGAAAAACTCCGAAGAAGCCCTTAAGACATTTGTAGGAATTTTTGTGAACGGATGTGTTTCATATCCTTCAGACCTTGGTAACCATTTGCCTCCGTTAACAGTAAACGGTTCTGTCGAGTCTTATCCTTCCGATGCCATACGTTTGAAAAATAACCTGATACTTGACAAAACTTTTATTTTAACAGCAAAAAATGCAAAATATTTTGTTAAAAATAAGGTTGTTATTGCAGATGATACTCTCGATATATTGTCACTGATTGAAAAAGGAACTTCATTCATCACCAAAAAAGCCGTAATAGCGGAAAAATTACTGGAAAATGCCGTTAAGCTTTTCGAGGATGATACGGAAATAAATGTGATACCTGCCGGATACACATATGTTCAGGATGAAGACCTGAATGATTTAACGATAAAAAAATACGGTGATAAATTGTACGTAGACGGAGACTTAAAAGTTACATCAAAAAGCGAAAAGGCCCTGGAGCAACTTACCGGCTTAACAGTTAACGGCACTGTCTTGGTATTGGAGAGATTGGCCGACAAATTACTGAATTTAAATATAGAATATAAAGACTTAAAATATATCAAAGATAAAATCATCTGTGATAAAGGTTTGTTCAGCGTTAGCAAAAATACCATTTCCCGCTATCATGAAGGTGTTATGATTTGCGATTGCGGACTGGTAAAAATCGATCCTGACATTACACCCGAAGAAATTGAAGAAAAACTGCAGTTTATTGATTGCGGAGTAATCATATGCCAGCCTGAACAAAAAGAGGCTGTGGAACTTGTTAGTGAAGATGTAGGTCTTATAAGAGTAAATAATATCGAAAGTCATGAAAGTAGTGACAAAGAAGTTGATGACAAAAACTTGTACGATAAAAATACGCAAGTTATTAAAGCATCGACATATACAATGTAAAGATAAAGGTGATTTAAATGAGTTATATGGACAGATGGTCCAACCAAATCAACCATATAGAGCTTTTAAATGAGGAACTGTTTTTTGCCAAAAATACAAGGATAAAAAATATCAGAATAAAAAAAGTAATTTTTCAAAAACTTCATTTCATAAAAGCCATTACATGAAAAAAAACGAAAGCCGCATTACGGCTTTCGTTAATGGTGTCAGGCACTGTTAATAAATTGTGAACATAAACACTAATTTTGTTCATATTTTGTTAACCGTGCCTGACACAACAAATGAGTCATTGTACCCATTGGACAATAAACACACCACGATCTGGGTTTAAATAATATCATAATGATTAATCCGAGGATTGTCGATGTTAACATTACACTATAAAACCCAAAAGCAAACTGCGATATCCATTCCGGAACTGTTCTTATTCTATATGCCCATTTCCATGGTACTTTAAAAATCCATAATAACTTAACTGTTTCCGATAATCCCCTTGTATCTTTAAAAACAAGGACGGTAGTAAAAATCATCTGGGCAAACATTATCATAAAAAATGTAAGAAACCCGTACCTGAACCATTTTGAAGTCATCCATCTTGGCATTGGTCTGTTTCGGGACAGTCGAAACCTTTTTCCAAGCATTAAGAATAACTGTCCTCTTCCGCAATATTTATTACAGTAGGATTTAGTACCTTTAGTTGCGGATATTACCAAAGGAGTTATGAAACATATCATTCCCAGCCATGCAAACAGTATATTAAAAAACCCAAGTATAAGATACAATGCCGATACCAGCCACAGATAATCATACCATGGTTTTTTCATGCTCCCACCTCCAATTTATCAATTGCTATTATGGAAGCAGGACACTCTTTGACACATAATCCGCAACCGATGCATTTACTTTCATCCACGCAGGCATATATTCCCCGATATATGGATATCGCTTTTCTGGGACATACTTTTACACAAGAGCCACAGGCAACACATATAGCCCTATTATTTCTTGCCAGTCTTTTTGCCATATCACATTACCCACCTTATGAATTTGTGATATGGCAATAGTAACATTTTTATTCTGATATTTCTGTGATTTAGTTACATTGAGTCTGTGCCGAGTCGGTACCTGACACCGTAAATAAATTGTAAACAAAATTCTAATTTTGTTCATATTTTGTTAACCGTACCTGACACCGATAATCTTCCGTCCTGCATCTGAAAAACAACATCCGCTTTTTGTGCGATGGAAAGGTCATGGGTTACTATTACAACAGCCAAATTGTCTTTGTGGGCCAGATCGGTAAGTAGTTTTACCACCAGTTCGCCGTTAGTAACATCCAGGCTTCCTGTAGGTTCATCGGCAAGCAAAAGCCTCGATCCTGTTGCCAGGGCCCTTGCTATGGCAACCCGTTGCCTCTCACCACCGGACAGCATATGGGGAAATCTTTTGCAATGTTCCTGGCTCAGGCCTACACTCTCGATATGTTTCATGGCTATAGCCTTGGCTTCACCATGTTTAATTCCTTTTAATTCCAAAGGGAATATTACATTTTCAAGCGCGGTCATTAAGGGGAATAAATTAAAGGTCTGATAAATTACGGAAGCCTTATCCCTCCTGTATTCTTCGAGATTAATTTTATGTATTGATTCTCCTTCATATAAGATATCTCCTGATTTGGGCAGAGTCAGCCCTGCCATAAGCGACAGCAGGGTGGATTTGCCTGAACCGGATTTTCCGATTATGGCATGGACCTTCCCCAGCTCAACTTCCATGCTTACATTTTTAACCGCTTCAACAGTTTGATACTGGTTTTGATAACTGTATGAAACATCGATTAATTTTAATATTTCCATTTTATCCTCCATTTGAAATAATTATATTAATTTAAACATATCAGTTACTCTTTGGTAAACAGAATATCTATTAAATCTGCTCTACCAAGATATATTAAAGCTAGTCCGGTTCCCACCAGATAACTTAAGATGAAGAAACCCAGGGATAATCTGTAATATATAAAATATTCCGGGAAAATTGCGCCGAATATGATTACCGGTATTATGCCGATTATAAACAATATCAGCTGTTCCATGAAAAATGAAAGAAATACGTGTGCTTTTACTGCCCCCATGCTCCTCATAATAGCCAGTTCGTTTATTCTGTTGCGAATGAGCAAGTACGATACAATAAACCCTATTACTCCAAATAAAACAAACATGATTGGCATTAATATGTCCATCAGTTTTATATAGTTGTCCAAAGTTTTTATAGTTTCCATCAGATTCTTATCTTGAATAACTATTGTGGTCCGGTTAAAATTAATGTTTCCTGCTTCGCTGTATCCTTGCTTATCAAGATATTCCCTGAAAGAATCCAATTTATCAGTATTTTTTAGGGTAAATGTAGCAGCTCTTACACTTCTCGGTATCAGTTCGTTCCATGACATATTACCGGAAAAGCTTGCTTCAGTATCACCCAAACTCATAAGATAAAGAGGATGAAGGAAATCGATAAAATATTGATGATCATAACTCATAATCCATGGTAAATATATTACATCCGACTGCCAGGTCTGTTCATATATACCGATGACCAAAAAATCTATCACACTGCAAAAAGCATAATTATCAATTGTCCACCATGCTGTGATACGGACAGTATCTCCTAAATCTATTCCGTTATTGGCTGCAAATTTGCTTGGTATTATCCCAACATTTTCTCTAAGCCTAAGGGATTCAAAGCCATATCCTGAAAGGAAATCTACATTGTAATTCTGGATGTCAAAAAAGTCAGGAGTATATCTGATATCATCGGCATATGCCAGTTTAGGCATTTTGGTAATCGCGTAAAGGAACCAGTCAAACCCAAAGGCATCTTTATGCTTTCTTATATTGGGTACTATAGTTAAATCTTTATTTTCAACCCCCTCTTTTGTTTTAGATATCCCCATGTATTCATAATTCACTGATGTATACAGATACATATCCTTGAAAAATTCAGATGATTCAAGCAGGTTTTTTCTTTCTTCTTCTGCCTTCTCAGAGGTAAATGGGCCTTCTTTTACCAAGGATTCTAGCAATTCGTAGTTCCATTCCATACGATAAGAATAATCCGGATCAATAAGCCTGTAAATATCATACTGAAGGCTTAACCCCCCGATATCCCTGGTTTCGTTCTTATACGAAGTTATATAGGCATTTACCGGTATGTTGTCATATACATTGGCCCTTTTGTTTTTTTGCATGTTTGATAAAAACCCAAGGAATACAAGAAAAACTGATAAAATTAAAGAAAGTATCGGTACTATGAAACTTCTGCCTGAATTTCTTGATAATGACACTAAGGCAAATTTTAAAGGAACAGGCCGTATATTCCCAAACAATACGTCCCGTACTTTTTTGGCTTTTGGCGTTCTTACATTATGCATAGTTTTTGCTTTTTTCATTTTATCAGGCTTCTTGTTTCTGCTGGTTGTATACATGTCCTGTTTTATTATGTTATATGTAAATAAAAACAGAATTGCTAAGCTGATTATCATTAAAGAGAAAATAATAACTGCCGCAAGCCAATTGCTGGTTCTGACTGTAGTCTCAAAGCCAACTTTCAACCCCAGAGCTCTTTCACTGTAGCGCATATCTGTTCTATATAACAAGCTCATTCTCTCATATATTCTGCTTGTCAAATCGCTAAGAAAGACCGTTATAACGAATGCCCCGACAGAAGAAGCCGTCAATATCAGTATCATAGAGCCCCATAATATATAATCCAAAACCCGTTTTTTGCCAGCCCCCAGAGAAAGCATATTGAATAAAGTATCTTTCTGCTTAACTATGAACAAATATGAGAACAGGAAAATTATCGCTATTCCTGAAAGGCCACTTAAAACCAGAATTAATACGGAAATATCTTTTAATTCTGTTATCGCTTTTGTTGAAGTTTCATATCCCTGATCAAAGACTGAAAATTTCAGTTCCGGAAGCAAATACTTCTTTACTGCCTTCATATATTCATCGCTTTTTCCGTTCTTCACCTGATATCTTGCCAAAACAGACGAATTTATATCCTGTTTTATCCAGTCAGCCATAGGCATATAAATACTGTATCTGTCGGCATCTTTATTGTCAAATATGCCGACTACTTTATAAGCGCCCACCTGACTGTATTTATAATCTCTTATATAATCGGATAAGCCAATTCCTTTTTTGGCATAATGAAGCTTTAGGTTAAGTTTGTCACCTATATCCAGCCCATAAAAATCCGCTATGGTTTTGCTTACAATAATAACGTTATTGTTGCCTTCTTTATACTCATTCTCAAGAAAGCCACGGCCTTTGCTTATTATCATTTGGCGGCTAAAATAAGGTTCACAGGCTTCCAGACTTGATATCATTGTCACCGGTAAAGAACGATCAACCACATGAAAAGCTTCAATCAATTTGAATATTTCGCTAAGTTCATCGTTGGAGAAAAGATCCGTTTCCTCACTTAAGTCTATAACATACCTAAATCCCTCAACACCGTCGGGCAGACCGGGTGAAACTATCGGCGTGGGATTTTTTCCGTTAGAAAGACTTCCGATAACAAGATATTTATGGCCGTAAATAAAATCATAGCCTATGTTATTGCCATACACATCCATATCATTTAAATATACATATGTATTTTCTCTCATTGTCCGCCCGAAATGAACCTTGCTTATGGTACCCTGAAAGAAAGCCTCATCATACCGTCGGATTGTCGATACTTCAATAATAACATAATTATCAAGCGGTGTTTCCTTTTGACTTATTTGCCTGTCTTCAATATATGCATATGCCGACTTCTGAATATTTACCGAAAGTACATCGGGATGTTTGGCCAATTTTAAAAAATCAAAATCTTTCAGCTTTTCATTCATCCGCTCATAAAAGGCCTCAGAATTGTCATTTTCGCCGAGATAATCCAGTTCTACAACTGTAGTAAATGTTTCGTCGGCATCCTTTAACATATTTAAGGCAGCATAATACATTCCTGCCCCAATACTTAAAAACATTGACAATAAAGCAATCAGAGCAAAAAACAGGATAGATTTTTTGGGCGTCCGTATAATACTTTTAATACTGTGTTTTATCAAATGCTTACACTCCTTTTTTGGTGTCAGGCAACGTAAATAAATTGTAAATTAAATATGAACACTCTTCAAATTTCGTTCACAGTTTGTTTACGGTGTCAGGCACCTTAATATATGTTTTCCCCTTGGAATATTTATTCAAATAATCCTCCCGGATTATTTTTTCCACTCTCATGATCTCTTCTTTAAGCTCTCTGGCCGAAAGCCTTATGGCTCCCTTTCCCAAAATTATCAATTGCTCTACCGCATCTGAAGTTGCAACAACCACATGATTGTCCTTCGCAACTTCATGGGTAACCTTCTCTATATATTGATCGGCCGTTTCTGCCTCTTTGGTATATACTACATTGATATTATTATATTCCTGTACCGATCCCTGGCCACCTTTTACCTTATAGGCATCAAAAACAAGTATTACCGTACACTGCTTAAATCCCTGATAATTACAAAGGATATCCATAAGCCTGTGTCTTGCCGCATCCATATTATCCTTGGCAAGTTCACTAAGCTCTTCCCACGAATAAATTATATTATAACCGTCAACAAGAAGATACTCTTTGACCGGTTTATTCTTGTTATCGGCATGCATTTTTTTATGTTCCTGGATGTTTTTACCTTGCGGTCTTTTTTCGTAACCCAGTCTGCTTCCGGTATATACGGCGCTTTGCTTTATCGGACCGTAAGTCCGGGTGAATATCTCTTCCAATTCTTTTTCTTCCTGCCAAAAATCCTTTTTATTGCCGGAAATGCCGCTGCCTGACTTCCCATCGGCCTCAATTCTTTCCGCTCCCAAATCATAGCCGTTTCTGTCAGGATAAAGCTCAATCATGTTATTTTCTATATGCATATATTTCTCAACCTGATCCCAGCTGACTATAAAGCTTTCCCCATGGGAACAGAATACCGAACCTGTGGGGTTTTCGGGATCAAGTTCACTGTCATAGCCTATTTTTTCTATTACCTCTTCCTGATTATGACAGGGCCTGTATCCCTCGGGAGCACAAAATAAATTTCCCCTGCCTCGGCTATAGGCGTTTACCTCTACCTGATAACCGTTCATGGTGGCAACAGGGGCTCTTCCGGTAAGCACAGCCATATCACCGTTAATCTGTGGCGGATTAAAACTACCGTTCATCCTTTGAATATCAGTCATCGCTCTTCCTACGGTATCTGCAGGTATTTCCAGCCGGAATGAATAATAGGGTTCAAGGAGGATACTCTTTGCCTTTTTCAAACCCTGACGGACTGCCCTATAAGTAGCCTGTCTGAAATCACCGCCATCCGTATGCTTTAAATGTGACCGTCCTGCAATCAAAGTAATCTTCATATCCGTAATCGGGGATCCCGTCAATACCCCTATATGTTCTTTTTCCTGCAAATGGGTTAAAATGAGCCTTTGCCAACTGCGTTCCAAATCATCTTCACTGCATTTGCTGTCAAAAACAAGGCCTGAGCCAGGCTCCAGAGGTTCCAAAAGCAAATGGACTTCGGCATAGTGCCTTAAAGGTTCAAAATGCCCGACTCCGACCACCGGTTCCAGTATGGTTTCTTTATATAAAATATTGCCCGGGCCAAATTCAACATCAACATTAAAACGATCATGTATCAGGGTTTTCAGTATCTCAGTCTGGACTTCTCCCATAAGCTGTATATGAATCTCCTGGAGTTTTTCATGCCAGACAATATGTAATGTCGGGTCTTCCTCTTCCAACTGGCGCAGCTTAGAAAGCATACTGAAAGCATTGCAATCCGGCGGCAATATCAACTGATAGGTTAGAACAGGTTTTAAAACCGGCATATCAAGATCCTTTTCAATTCCAAGCCCTTCTCCGGGATATGTTTTGCTTAAACCGGTTACCACACATATTTCTCCAGCTTGTGCCTCGTCTACGGTATCATATTTGGTACCGGAATATATTCGTATTTGATTGACTTTTTCTTCCCAAACTTCCCCTGTGCTATAATCCAAATCAGAATATTTATCACTGTCATTCTCGCCTTCTTTTTTATTCGTCAGGGTCATCTTGACTTTAAGTCTCCCTCCGGTAATCTTCATATGGGTAAGCCTGTTGCCCTGTTCGTCCCTTGAAATTTTATAGACCTTAGCCCCAAAGGCATCCGGGTAACATTTAACTGCAGTATACCGGTTAAGCCCCTCAAGAAATTCCTCCACACCTTCTATTTTTAAGGCTGAACCAAAAAAACACGGAAAGACTTTTCTTTGGCTAATCAAGTCCGAAATATCTTTATCTTCAATAATACCGGAATTTAAATATTTATTGAGCAGTTCTTCGTTACACATAGCCAGATTTTCCATAAAATTTACATGCTGCTCATTAAACGGCTCATGATCCTTTGCCATGGAATAAGTAAAGTCAATGCATCCTTCATTAAGTTTATTCTTTATTTCATCCATTAAATGCTGCCTGTCATTAATGACCAGATCCATTTTGTTTATAAATAAAAATGTCGGAATATTATAACGTACAAGCAGCTTCCATAAAGTTTCTGTATGCCCCTGAACACCGTCGCATCCGCTGATAACCAATATAGCATAATCCAAAACTTGTAGTGTTCTCTCCATCTCAGCCGAAAAATCTATATGTCCCGGCGTATCAAGCAATGTTACTTCCATTTCTTTATAAGAAAATCTTGCCTGCTTGGAAAAAATGGTAATTCCTCTTGCCCGCTCCAATTCGTAATTGTCTAAAAATGCATTTTTATGATCAACTCTGCCCAATTTTCTTATACTGCCTGAAAGATACAGAATGCTTTCAGCCAGAGTAGTCTTACCTGCATCTACATGGGCCAAAATACCTATAACAAGCTTCTTCATAAATATCTCCAGTCTAACAATTTATCTCAAAAGAAGTAGTTTTTCTCCTGATTTATTATCGTTACAATTAAATATTATTTTCATAATAAAATATAAATTGATATATTGCAAGTATATAAATAATCAAGTATATAAATAAAAATAAACAGGCAACGTATATAGATAACAAGGATAATAATAGATTACAAAAATAACTGTAGACAGTGAATAAAATGCCTTTTCATATAAGATTAAGGCAATATCACTAATCCTTCGCTCATATCCAATTCCTCCAATTATATATTCAAATTTATTATCCGGTTAAAGCTAAAATTTATACAAAAGAAACCCAAACATATCCATACCTAAACAACCCTCCACAGTTTTTTACGCTTAAAATTTTTCACCCAGATACTTTCATGCAATTTCTGGCAAAGCAAATAAAAACACCTGCCATAACTTCAGTGCCATTTATCGGACATGCATTGTCTATTATGATTATGACAGCAGAAATTACAGCAGGCAAATCAACAATCAATAAAACTACAAATAAATTAAATATTAAAATCCGCCAGCTCCCCCGCCGCCGATACCTCCTCCGCCTCCGTCCGTAAAACTTCCGTCTGAGGAGAAAGAACCTTCTGTAAAAGATTTATGGATACTGTCACTATAGGAGTTATCGGATGTATCGGCAAACAGAATATACCAAAATACCCAATCGTTTTCAGTAAACCCATCATGTTCAAAAGAAAGAAGGTTTTTATTGTGTATGCCAAACCCCAAGGCATATATTAGGTCTTTGTCTAATAAATCAAAAACCTCATCAGCCGTCATATTCTGATTATGTTTCTTCATATATCTGATAAAACTTCTCCATTTTTTATTCATGATAAATCCATTATCCGACAGCCTGTTAAAGAGGCATATACCATATATCAGTAATGTCAATCCGACGGTAAAATCAGGCAGAGCTACAATGCTGCCGTTAACTGCCGCAGCAATTCCCAAAGCTATACTTATCGTTGAAAGTATAATTAATACCTTACCGTGTATCTTCTTACTGTGATCAATATATCCTTTCTTATCTGCATCATTTTTTATTGTTTTTTTCCATGTGTTCAGCGACTGATAAAACTTCATAGAACTGTATTTGCTGTAATATTCAATATCTTTCGAACCAACAGATTCTCCGTCTCCCAAATCGTCAAACAGCCAAGTCATAAAGTATCTTTCATGGGTCAGCAGGGCTGTATCTATATTTCTGTTTTTATATATAGTGAAATGTTTCTTTGTTACCACTGCATTATTTTGCTGCTTGCTGATTTTTACATAGCCTTTACTAAATAAATCAAGAATAGTGGCTAAAAATACATTTGAATTAACATTTAAACCGGCAATATAAGAGGCTACGGCAGGGGTACAGTCTTCCGGTATTTCTCTGCACTCCTTAATTAGGGCCTTTCGGTCAACTTTTCTTCTGCACATATACAGAATGACCAAAAACACCGATATATTTATACCGCATATGATTACAGAAATCCGGTTAAAAAGTTCTTTGAGAAACTTATTTCTGACTATTTTTTGTTCTTTTTTTTGTAGCAAGGCCGTTTCTTCATTTACTATTTGCTGATATCGCTCTATATTTAAAACATTTTTAGATTCCGCTATATATTCCGCAGGAAATAATAGTCTTGCTTCAATAAGGGTCTTTGGCTCCACATCGGTAGCCTGCAGCAGGTATGTCAAAGAATTTTGGTTTTCGCTGATTTTGTTAATAATCCCGTTTGAAGGCCCGTGAGCATAGATTTTTACCCTGTCGCTATTGTAGCTATATAGCAAGTTAATATAAACCGTAAATTTTCCTATCGGAGTTTTATTATCCTTCCCCAGGAATTGATAATATAATTCTCCGGTATCACTGTATTTTATAGCAGCATTATTTACCACATAACTTATCCGAAAAGTTTTAATTTCGTTCTTAGAAGGAGAAAAAATTTTTATGCTAATTCTGTCATTCATTAATTCTAATGTATAAACTCCCGTATCCCCATTCTCTGCCTTTTCTGCCATCTCGTATTTTTTAAAACTGTCATTTTTGGCTTCTTTTACGCTTATTCCAGATATAACACAGGATTTATCAATAACTATATCCCTATAAACGCCGTTATATTTTTTATTAAATTCAAATGTAATATCTTCCGTTATCACAAGATCGCCGTTTTCTTTTAAAGATGCATGCACCGTCCATTCGGGGATATTTAAATCTTCTTTTGCAGATACCTGCTTAGGAAAACATATCAATGATATAATTACTGCAAAAAGTATTATCAGAGCTTTAGCGTATTTTTTCATAAATCCTCCTTATATCTGATACCGGAATTTTATTTGATTATACCATTATTATCCATAAAAAAATATATTTATACATTAATTTAAAGCTAAACTAAGATTAAATTAAGATAGTGTCAAGAAGTTTGTGTAAACTACTTCTTGTATGTATAAGTTAGTTTTCAAACATTTCATTTAGTTCGGCCT
>ENA-OWPA01001478-OWPA01001478.1-bioreactor-metagenome-genome-assembly--contig:-NODE-1478-length-15122-cov-3.083084_pt1 | contig 15122 bp, 14 predicted proteins | sample MGYA00238139_ERZ651803 | MGnify/ENA primary metagenome ERZ651803 (study PRJEB26909, sample SAMN07631231) | bioreactor metagenome | isolation source: Switchgrass digestor | place: USA: Dartmouth...
TCTTCTTTCACTGGAGAGTATAAATCACTTTTGCTTTTTATACAAGATTAGGTCTCATATGTATTGTAATATAACAAGAAAGATGCACTCGGAAACTAAAATTGAATTGACGGAAACGACAATCTGTGGTATAATTTAATTCGCATCCTAGAGGGATTCGCCACTATTGTTATGCATGGTCTCGCGAAAGGATTAATAATACTGTTACTGCCGATGGGGGCATAGCTCAGCTGGGAGAGCGCTAGAATCGCACTCTAGAGGTCGGGGGTTCGAGTCCCCTTGTCTCCACCAATAAGAAAATAAATAGTCTGATGCAATAAATACATTATTTGTCTTTTATACAAAACGATTAAAATGATTCCAGTTAGGCTCTAGAGATTGGATTAGGATCACAGCTTTAGGGCTTTTTTTCTATATAGGATCTCTGTTTTTGTCAGAATCAAGGAAGCAGTGTTATTTTCTAAAGAGGGGATATTTATGAATCTAAATGAATTGATGATGCTTGAAGGCCAAACCCAGAACAAGATTATCAAAACCTTAAGAAACTGCAATCTGCAGTTGAGCATCAGAAAAAAAGAATTGGCATTCATAGTCAATATTTTTGATGAATTGCCTGATTGCTGGGTATGTATGGTTTTTCAGCGTAGAAAATTATCATCCATAAATTTGTTTTTCCAGTACGATCAGCGGACGGATGGAGATAAAATATTGGCTTCGATTAAAGGAAAACTGATCGAAGCTTTTGGAATACCGAAAAACGATAACTCCAACCATCAGAAAGACAATATCTTTATCTGGTGGGATTGCGAAAGAGAGATATATTTATTCAAAACTGATTCCGCAAATCAAATCCATATCAGCATCCCTGTAAATACAACCGTTAAGAAGGGCGATAAATCATCAACTTACCGAATTGCCTTGTTTGGCGGATTAGCTTGGGGGACAGTGTTTTTCCTTTCCATGGGTGCAAGTTTTGGATATAATCTAATCAATTTTGTAGTCTCAATGGCCGGCGGGATTGTTTGGGGATTATTGGTATTTCCGATAATGCTTAGATCCCGCAACCACAACTTCAACAAAAAGCCTGAGCTGGCGAAAAAAGACATTGCATTATTCAAAAAGCACGAAAAGGAAAACAATCTAAAATCGGGTCATGCCAGGGGCATCATATCCTTTTCCTTAGAGCCGCTATCAGAAAAGCAACAATCTATCTTGACGAAGATGGTCTAAATATTGCATATATTAATATCGTAAAGATTAAGACAAAGAAACTGGATTATAATAGTATTACAAGTTATGAACTTTATACCGAAAACAGCCTTGCCATATTCTTTGATAATGGAAGCGGCATGATCCTCTCCGACTGCGAAAATATGGAAGCGATTGTGAGAAAATTAGATGAGATATTCGGCTATGATAATGAATATTTCTTAAGGATCCAAAATATCGTTTATGAATGCATTACCGAATGGGATCCGATGTCTTTGATAGCGGGCGGAGCGGAGAGAGATTTGTTTGTGTTTGATGCGAAAAACATTACTATGGGGATTTATAATGAAAGTTTCCTCACGCATTATAAAATAAGTGATCTCTTGCAAAGTTATTTTCAAGACATGGCAATCGACGACTGGTCTTCTCTGGCAATCCGAATTTACAAGCGGCTGGAAGAAGAGAAGTTGTTGAAATAAATATTTAAACATAGCAGAGCTTTAGTATGATAGACATAAAATGAAAATAGAAGGGGAGCTTAATAAATAAACCAGGAGGATAAAATGAAAAGCAAATTTTTATTGTTTGTTAATTTATTTTTATTGATGTTTGCGCTTTTCGGTTGTCGGTCAGAATATGACGGCGAAAAAAAGAATCCTTCATATAACGAAGGCGAGACCGAAGAGATTATAGTTCTTTCCTCGGAACGCAAAATCATTTATAACGTAACCGCAAATCTCTATATCAAAGAGGATTTCGAAGAAAAAGTTGAGGATTTGAAAGACAGCATCAACGAGGACGAATGGACCGATTATGAAAACATCAGCGAGAATTACGCCCAAATCGTTTTCCGAATCAAAACCACTCGTCTTGAGGCGTTCATCGATTCGCTTTCTGATTACGGTAAAGTAAGGGATCTCAACAAAAAAGCCTCTGACGTTTCTCTGCAGTATCAGGATACCAGCAATCAGATCCTGGCATTGGAGGCAGAAAAAGAGCGGCTGATCGAACTTTATGATCAAGCCACAATGTCTGAAATCATTCAGATCAACACGAGGATCTCCGAGATAGACAAAGAATTGAGAGTTTTGAAGGGCGAGATAATCCGTTTTGACAGCCTGATTGATTACAGCGAAGTGAGTGTTGCCATTTATAATGAAGAGCCTGCGGAAGAGGACGATTCTTACTGGGAAAAGATTAAGGAGGCATTCAAAAAAGGAATCGATGCCTTATTAGAATTCCTTGAAGTCATATCGATAGGGCTTGTAACGGTCCTGCCGTTTATTGTGATTCTCGGCGGCATCGGCTTGAGCATCTTTTTCATCAGAAAATTCCATCTGAAGAAAAAGAAGCAGAAGCTTGAGAAAACGGAGGAGAAACCTCAATAATAGGTTAGATGTTTTTTAAGAGAAGCATTTCAGGCTCTTGGGAAAGAGGCGAAATGCTTTTTTGTTTTCGATTGGATTGAAAATGCGCTGTTTATCGGATATACTTATAAAAAGAGGAGGTATATATGAAATCATATCGCAAGGTTCTGTTTTTCAATACAAAGAAAAGAAGGGAATTTATCAATATCACTCCCCAACTCGAAGCGTGTGTAAAAGAAAGCAACATCAAGGAAGGTTTGCTTCTCTGCAATCCCATGCATATCACATCCAGCGTCTTCATAAATGACGACGAATCCGGTTTACATCAGGATTTCGAAATCTTCTTGGAGAAACTCGCTCCGGAAAAACCGTATGAGCAATATTACCATAACGGGTATGAGGATAATGCGGACGCGCATTTAAAGAGGACGATCATGGGAAGAGAAGTCGTGGTCGCGGTGACCGACGGGAGATTGGACCTCGGCAGATGGGAACAGATATTCTACATTCTACGGAGAGTTTGACGGCAAAAGAGAAAAAAGAGTTTTGGTAAAAATAGTCGGCGAATGAAGAAGAGTTTGATACCAGTTATCAAACTTTTTCTATTATACATCTGAAGCATTATGCCAGAAAGTGTATTGAACGAAAAGAAAGGATGTGATAGAATGAAAAAGAAAAGAGGGGGAGAAAAATGAAAGTCGTAAAAACAGCAATTTATTTAAAACTTAAACAAAAAAATTAAATGAATTACTTGAGGAAAACCATATTTCCTCATTCACAGATGGTATTAATAAAGCGTTGAAGTTATTGTATAAGGAAAAGAAGAAACAACAATGTATGATAAAAATGGAAGAAGCTGACCATGACGAAAGTTTTTTGAAAGAACAATGAACTCTCAAAAAGATTTCGATGCCATTGAAACAGAGGTATCTGAGTGGTAGACAATCGAGGAATACAATGAATTATTCCGGGCGGGTGCTTGATGAAAGTTTTGACGGGGATTTTTTGAAAGATGCGTTATTAAACGTCCCCTTTGACAAACCTTTCCGGGGGCCGGAGATTTTTTCGAGCGGGGATTATACCTATAAATCGGAAATAACCGGCGACTTTGAATGGTTCCAAGGGTATGAAATGATATTATATAAAGGAAAGAAGATCTATTAATATCATTTTCATGGAGGGACCATTGAGTAAGTCAAAACTTACTTATCGTAATTGGAATTGAAAAAAAGATCGGGTAATCTAAATTAAAAACCCCAGTTTGAATATAGTATATTTACTATTTAGTCAGGAATTATTTAGAATTTCACATTAATACCCATCAATTCACAGTCAGGGATTTTTTCTCATTATTGTATTAGTATTCTAGTTGTTTTTAAGCTAGTTTTTCCCGGTATATAAGATAGCCAGTAAAAAACCTATCGAAGCAAATTGCCAATCATGAATGATTAAAAAAATGAAAATGTGACTAAAAATATCCGAAATCTTTAGTTAAGTCGATTTTTTTAGATATAAAGCATTTCTTTGCTTATATAACATAAAGGAAATAAAAACAAGTTGACAATTTTGGAAAGAAATTTATAATCAAATATGAAAGGGGTAGTATGTAGTGAGAGGGCGCAAGAAGCAAGGATGTATTTTCAATATTTTTCACAGAGAGCTTCATCATTTCATTAATTAATTCAATCCTTACAATTCTATTTACCCTTATTTCGATACAGTATATCAACAGTTTCCTAAAGAACGATATCGGGTTTAGAATTACAATTCTTCGCTTTTCAGTAAGACAGTTCCTACTAATTTTTGGAATGAACATTTTAATCGCTTTCCTTGCAAGTTTTGTTCCGGTTTATAAGATAGCCAGAAAAAAGCCGATCGATGCCATTGTCAACCGATAGAATTAGAAGTGGCGGCTAAAGAGACGATTTGGAAAGCGAAGAAAGTATAAGACTAAAACAAAGGAATAAGCAATAAAAGCCAAGAAAATATCAGTTCAATGATCGGTCTTGGCTTTTTCTTTTTTAAGGCAGTATAAAATTATCTTCTTTTTTATTCTTTGATTTTAAAATGAGTGTCGACGGTATTTGTCAAGACTCAAAAGGACAAGACTTTAGGGATTTCTGTTTGGTTTTTACCTGATAGGAGATACAGTATATTTTTCCGTCAAGACCGGAGATAAAGATTTTTTTATCGACGACTTCGGCGCAAGACCAGAAGACCCTCTCGGGAAGTCCGACCGCATCATAGGAATCGATGACGGTTCCGTCGACGGAATCAATCAAAGTTATTCGTCCTTTTTCCGCGGTGTGTATCAGGATTCCGTCACTGTATATCAGGCCGCTGTCAATCATAAAGGCCTGCATATCGTTCTCGTCATATCTTAAATCCAAAGACCAAATCAATCTTTGCGTTGCGGCATCGATGGCATGGATTTGGCGGCCGTGATCGGTCGGAAAATAGATGTTCTTTCCGTCGGTTGCGAAGTTCATCGAATTGGTGTGGACGATCGGGGATGTCCAAGCAAGTTTTCCCGAATTGATATCCAGGTAGGCCAGCCTTCTGTTTTGACCGTCGATAACCCATAGCTTATCGTCGACCACCATCGGTCTGACATCGCCGCAGACAAAGAACGATTCGTTCGTATCCGCGTTTCCTCTCCAAACCAGACTGCCGTCCTCGAGATTGATCGCATACCACATGAATGTGTTTCTGACGATAGCAAAAACAATATTTTTGTATAAGGCGGGACGCTGACGCATGAGACCGTCGACGCGGACCTTCCAGATTTGTTTTCCGGTAAAGGCGTTGACGGCATAAATGTGATTATCGCCGGATCCGAATATGACCGTTTCGCCCGCGACGAGGGGATCGGATATCACGCTTCCTTCCGTTTTGAAAGCCCATTTCATTTCCCCCGTTTTCGCATCAACCGCATAAAGATTCCGGTCGTTTGCGCCGAAGATAACAGCCGCTTCCGCATCTTTCGAAAAGGCGGCGGGCTTAGAAATGATGGAATCTTGGGCTTGGAATTTCCATCTCAGACTTCCGTTCTCACTGTCGATGCAATACAGGCAGTTGTCATAGGAACCCGCATAGACGCAGCCGTCAAAGTAGGTCGGCGATGACCTGACGATATCCTCCGTTTCGAGCGCCCAGTCGGTTTTGATCGACGAGCCCTTCCAACTATAAGCGGCATATTCGGTCCAGATTTTATCCGCTTCATCCCGAACGAGGAACTGGATAAAATGCTCGCCTTTCGGAAGCGACGGTTTGTGTTTGCTGATATCAATCACAGCCCGGTATTCGTTTTCTTTTTCCCGTTTCAGCTCGGTAAATTCCCCATATTTGTCTACGCGGGCGAAAACGGATGCGACTCCGTCGGGAGCGTCGATGATGGTAAGCTTTACCTCGACGTTGCCGTTATCCAGGACGGTAGGTTTCGCAACCGAAAATTCCGTTTTTCTCGCGTTCTTCATCTTTCCGGTAAACCAGAGTTCTTTAGAATCGTCGCAGGCCTTGTGTTTGAACACATAAAAAGTTCTGGAGGTAAAGAGAATGGTAGCGAATTCCTGTTTGTCGTTCTCTTTCACGTAAGTTATGTTCGCGACCGGAATGCCGTTTTCCGTATGCAGTTCGTACTCATGCATATGCCCAGACAAAAAGGCGATTAAATTGTGCCCCGCCGCCGTCCGCAACAATTCATCCCGTCCGGTAACGTCGTCCATAATTCTGAAGGGATGATGGGCAAAAAAGATGACGGGCATGTCTTTGGGAACGGTCTTTAAGTCCTCCCGGAGCCATTTTAACTGCGCTTTGTTGACTTTTCCTTCCAATTCGAAGGTCACGGTCGTGTCCAACAGGACAAAATGAACGCCTTTGTAATCGAAGGATTGATAAAGGGGACCGATCCGCTCAACAAAATCATTTTTGCCGTTGGAATTCCACCATCTGACGTCATGATTTCCGGGAAGCGTGTAATAAGTGTGATGGAAATTCTTGATGTCCTCGAGATATTGGCGATATTGCTGCGGGGTTCCGTGATCGGTAACATCCCCGGTTATCAGCGTGAAATCGGGATGCAGATTGTTCAGTTTTTCGATGATCGCCCGGAAATTTAGCGAGCCGATCAATTCGTGGATGTCGGATACCTGGGCGATTGTAAAACTCTCGAAATCCGCTTCCTCGACAAGGATCCTTATGCTTCCCACAAACCCCTCATCACAACAAGTGACCCGAACCAGCAGTTTTCCTTCGTCGGATAGGCAATCGGCTATCTCTAGATGATCTGTCAGCGAACAGCAGATTTCCTTAAAGCCCAGGCAGACATCGCGCAACGGAACAAATTCTTCGGTCCGATGATTATACAAAGAAAGCAACGCGCGAGCGTTTACGCAATCCTGATTGAAAAGAATTATGCTTAATGTATGGATGCGTTTCAAAGGCGTTTTTATCGAGAAACAATGGAGCGAGGAATTTGTGTCGTCGGCTTTAACGGCTTCAGGCAGCGCCGTTTCGATCCGCTTTTCCGATTTTGCCTTTATCTTCAGATTGATGCCTTCAATTCTGAAAACGAAGGCGGAATCGGCGGAAACATAGAATCTGATCCTTAAGTCGCGATGTTCGGAGATGAATCTCTTCCATTTCCCCGCTTCAAGAACAATTTCCCGGGCGCATCTTAATGGCGGAATAGTTTGCAATTCCTCCCATTCCGAGTTTTCGAAATCATACAACAAGATCCTGATATTTCCGGCGTTTTCGCTGCAGGATCCGAGATAGTTGAACGAAAGCTCTTCGATTTCCTCATTATCCCGGTCGATCGTAAACATCGCTTCCCAAACGACTTTCCCGTCGACCGACTTGATTAATGGGTTTCGAGCGTCCGATAAAACGTTGCCCTGTCTGATGCTGGTGCGGTGGAACTCGAAATTTTGAATAAACTTAGTCATTTTATTGCCGTTTTCTTCCTCTTATAAAGTCTTTCCTAAAATTTTACCACATCCTCCGAACCAAGTCAATTGCACACGCTTTCGGAAATTTTTTCATGATGCCTTGTGCTTATTGTTTTGGCATGATTTAGGTGTTATAATTAGGGAGAAAGAAAGGGATTTAGTGAGAAAAATGGGAAAATGTTTCATCAGCTCGATCTTGTACGGAAACGACAACTGGCAAATGATTTATGATACCGTCAAAACAGCGAAATTTGAAATCGGGGTGGAGTATTTTGCTTTCGAGATAAACGACGAAGAAGAGCGAAAACTGCGGAATCTGCAGAGGATTTTTAAATCCCTTCCCTCGACTTTTCATTCGCCGATGCGCAAAGCGGAACCCACAAGCGCTCCCGGAACTTCCGACTACGAATTGCTGGTTGCGAACTGGAAGCGAAGCTTAAAACTCTGCGCGGAATTCGGTTCCTCGCATATCGTCTTTCATTCCAATAATTGCTATATCAAAGAGGAAGAGCGCCTTATTAAGCAGAAAAACGCTATGGAAAACTGTTTGTTTTTGAACGAAATGTGTAAGGGGTATGATGTGACTTTATTGGTCGAGACCTTGGCTTTGCCGGGAAAAGGTGCGCCGATTTTCACCAACGAGGAATATGTTAATTTTATTCTCGAAAACGGCCTCTACGCGTTGATCGACGTCGGACATATGAATGTCAACAACTACGATTATGAATACACCGTCAGGAAATTGAATAGGCGGATTTTGGCTTATCACATTCACAACAACGACGGAACCGACGATACCCATCAGTCGATCGAAAACGGGACCTTCGATTATGATTTTTTCATCGAGATGTATAAAAAATATACGCCCGAAGCCGATTTGGTTTTCGAATATATCAATATTCCGGATTTGACCGCCGAAAAATTGTTCCGTGACATTGATTATTTGTATCAAAGAACAAAAGAATAATTTTTTTTGAAGAAAACCTTTACAAATATAAAATATTATGATATCATATTGTCATAACAAGTGTGTGATTGTATGGCAAAAAACTTACTGTATTACAAAATTTATGAATATTACAAAAACATGATCCATACTAATCAATTGCGCAGCGGCCAGAAAATGCCGACGGAACAAGAGGTATGTAAAATCTTTAACGCTTCGCGGATTACCACTCGACATGCCTTTGAGTTGCTTGCAAATGAAGGACTGATCGTAAAAGTGCAGGGAAAGGGCACTTTTATCTGCGAGAAAAAAGCCGACATGCAGCTGAATTTCCTGCAGGGATTTTCGGCCGAAATGTCAAGCATCGGGAAACAGCCTTCGACGATTCTGCTCGGGGTTCAGCTCACGCATCCGACCAAAGAAATAATGGAGCTGCTGAATTTATCCGAAGGCGGAATGATTTACGTCATCGAACGCATTCGCTGCGCCGACGAAGTGAAAATGGCGTATGAGAAAGTCCATCTCCCCTTTCACATTGCCTCAAACATCGAAAAACACGACTTGACGAAATCCTTGTATTCCATCTTGGAAAGTGTTTATCACATTTATCCCGTTTGGGCAAAACAAACTCTGGAAGCGACTCTGGCGAACTCCACTCAAGCGGCGTATTTGGATGTGAAAGTCAACTCTCCTCTGCTAAGGATTAAACGGTTGTCATATGATCAGAACAATCGGCCCTACGAATACACCGAAAGCCTGTATCGGGGAGACAAATACAAATTCACCGTAACGATGAACAGAAATTAACCTGCATATGCAGGTAATAAAAATAAGACAAATTGTTATATCATTATATCAAATTTTCGAATTGTATTATTGGTAAGGAGGAAAAATGAAAAAGAAGAAGGAAGGGTTCGTTGAAGCGGCTCATTCAAAGGACTCCTTTCAAACCGAAAAGCGGAAGAAACTTCAGGGAAAAAGCCGGGTCAGAAAAAAGACATTTTTGACGCTGAGTCAGAAAGAAGCTCTGACCGGCTGGGCTTTTGTTACCCCTGTCATGATAGGATTTTTGGTCTTCACCGCCGGTTCAATGTTATATTCTTTATACATCTCTTTTACGGATTGGAATATGCTGACGGAGCCGAAGTGGGTAGGTTTCAAGAATTTTGTTAATCTCTTCACGAAAGACATGTACTTTTGGGACTACCTGGGAAATACAGTATATTACGTGATCGTCCTTGTTCCGACGGTTATCGTAATTTCATTATTTTTTGCCATATTATTAAACAAAAGAGTGAAAGGGCTTACTCCGTTTTATCGGGCCTGCTTGTTCCTGCCCTGCATCGTTTCGACAGTTGCCGTTTCGCTTGTTTGGAAATGGATTTTCAATTCGACGGAAGGAATGCTGAACGGAATTCTGAGATCTTTCGGCGTGGAAAATCCTCCGGGATGGCTGTCTACCACCGAGTGGGCCAAAAACTCGATCATCATCATGCGTATCTGGCAGATGAGCGGCTATTACATGGTTATGTTCCTGTCGGGATTGCAGACGATTCCGGAAACATTGTACGAGGCGGCGGTTGTTGACGGAGCGAACAAAGCCCAGCAATTGCGCTATATTACTATTCCTTTGCTCAGGCCGACGACCTTTGCCATCACGATCCTTTTGGTTTTGGATGCTTTCAATATCTTTGAGATCGTGCTGATCATGACCGAGGGAAGATTGGACACCAGTTCCTTGATGTACTACATATACACCCTTGCATTTGAAAACTACAGAATGGGATATGCTTCCGCTTTGGCTTGGGTATTGTTCCTGATCATTCTCGGCTTCACAATCTTAAGATTCGTCACGAGAAAGGACGAAAAGATGTAGGAGGCATGAAAATGCAGTTGGCACATAAAAAGAAATTTACGATCTCCTATTTCACAAAGAAGCGCATCGGAAATGTTGTCTATAATATTTTCATGATGTTTCTTTGCCTCGTCATCGTTTATCCGATCTTCTGGACCTTCTGCTCGGCGTTCAAAACGAATTACCAGATTTTCCATGAAGCGCCGGTCAACCTGATTCCCCGTCCGTTCACCTTGGAAAACTTTCAGGAATTGGCCAAAATCTACAATATCTCCAGAATGGTCTTTAACGGTCTCTATCTGGCGATCGTCATTCCGTTTCTGAGCATGCTCGTTTCCTCGATGGCGGCTTACGCTTTGGCGAGACTGCGGTTTAAAGGAAGCAACATCGTCTTTCTCCTGCTCATTTCCACAATGATGATCCCCTCCTATGTCACGCTGATTCCGAATTTCGCGATCATGGTCCGCCTGGGTCTGCTGAACTCGCACTGGGCCTTGATTCTGCGCTCGGCTCTCGCGGGAAGCGCCACGGCGATCTTCCTCTTCAGACAGTATTTCCTGTCCATTCCCCGCGATTTGGAAAACGCGGCCATCATCGACGGCTGTTCCTGGGCGGGAGTATTCTTCCGAATCATCCTGCCGAATTCGAAACCGATTCTCGCTTCCGTGGCCATTCTGACCTTCAGAGGAACATGGAACGCCTATCTCTGGCCGTCTTTAATCATCCAGGAAGAAAGGCTTTGGACTTGGACTTTGGGTCTGAAACTGCTGTCCGAATGGGAGACGAGACAGTCCGTATTGATGGCCGGTTCGGTAATCTCGATTTTGCCGATATTGATCATCTATATCATCTTCCAGAAATATTTCGTCAACTCCCAGATCGGTTCCGGATTTTCCGGCGTCTAATTATTGTCCACTGCTCCTTAACGGGAGAAATATAATAGAAGGAGGAAATTATGAAAAAACTTGCTTGTGTTTTGGTGATGCTGGTCATTTTCGCATTCGTGACCGCTTGCGGCAACGACAACAATAAGCCGAGCGATGAATTGGTAAAAGACTACACCATCAATGTCTATTCATGGTGGGATCCGGCTCATGACGGATTGACCGGTTTGAAAAATGGTTTTGAGGAGAAATACAAAGACTATAACGTCACGCTAAACTTTGTGAAAGTCTCTTCATACTATCAAACCATGCTGACTAAGCTTGCCGGTGCTAAACTTGCGGGCGGAAGTTCCGAACAGATTGACGTAATGATGCTGGCGTCCGACAAGATCCCCCTCTTTGCTGCAAACGATACCATTATGGCTCTCGATGACTTCGTTACGGAAGAGTATCTGAACGACTTGTATCCGGCCGTAAAAGAGGGTCTGTATTATGACGGAAAAGTTTATGCAGTCGCGCGTGACGTCACAACCAAAGCGATGATCCTGAATGTCGATGTCTTCAATCAATACGAACTGACTCTCCCGGATGATGACTGGACGGTTGAGGATTTCAAGAATATCTGCTTGGATTTGGCCGAAGAAACAAATAATGTTTGGGGCTATGCTTTCGACTCCAACCCCGACCCGGTCTACGTTTGGTTCTATCTGTTCGGCGGCGCCTATTTCGACAACAAAACCCACACCAGCCTGCTCGATAAAAAAGGTTCGATTGACGGCGTCAAATTCCTGTATGATCTGATCGAAGCCGACGGCGTCATGTCCCTCTCCGAGTCTTTGGAGCACGGCGGATTCAGCGCTGCTTTCTCGGCCGGTTACGCCGCGATGATCTCCGGCGGACTTTCTCAGGTTGACGCCGTTGAGAAAGCGGGAACCAATTTCGTGGTCCGTCCTCTTCCGATCGGAACGAGCGGAAAACATCAATCGCACCTCTTCCTGAACTGCTGGACCATCCCCACGGTAACGTCCAACACCGCTTGGGCTTGGAAGGTTCTCGAATACTTCTCCGGTCCGGAAGGACAAGCCATAGCTACTTCTGCAGGTATGGGCTTGCCGGGTTCCGCGAGTGCCGATATCGAAGAGTGGATTGCGGAAAAACCGTATCGTCAATATTTCGTAGATGCTCTGAACTATGAAGGATCGACTCCGTTCCCGACCGATACTTTTGGTCCCAACTGGCAGACCAACTTCAAGACTCTGATGGAAACCAACATTTGGGACAAACCGGGACTTACTCCTGAACAGATCGAAGCGAAGATGAAAGAAATCAACGACAAACTTACATACGCTTTGATGGGCGGAGCTTAATAATCGTTCTCGTTCAACAATAAAACCAAGTGCCTTTATAGGCACTTGGTTCTTGGAGTTTTATATGGAGAAAAATGATTTTACCGACAAAGTGATTGGACTTATCAAAATAATTGACGAGGAAGAAACAAAGAATATAGAAGAAGCGGCTGCTTTGATCTATCGCTCGATGAGGGAAAACGGCTTGCTGCACATCTTTTGCACCGGACATTCGCATATGATGGCGGAAGAAATGTTCTACCGTGCCGGCGGTTTGGTTCAGGTCAATCCGATTCTGATCCCATTTCTGATGCAGCATGAGGGAGCGGTAAGGAGCACGAAATTTGAAAGATTGCCCGGAATCGCCAAGATCATCTTCGACAGTCTGGACATCAACCCGTCAGAACCGTTCATGATCGTTTCCAATTCCGGAATCAACGCCGTTCCCATCGAAATGGCGCTCTGTGCCAAGAAGAACGGAAATCCGGTGATTGCCGTAACCAGCAAACAAGTATCAATGCAGCTGAAACCACGAGTCCAACCCAGTTATCATTTATATGAGCTGGCCGATGTTGTTATCGATAATCATACTCCTAACGGTGATGGGATCATTGATACTACTGAGGGAAAAGTTGGAGCCGTCTCTTCGATAATCTGCGCATACATCGCCCAAAGATTGGTGTTGTCGATCGTCAACAATTACGAGAAAGACGGGCTCGTTCCGCCGATTTACAAAAGCGCAAATATCGAAGGCGGAGACAAGCATAACGAAGAAATTATCAATCAAGTCAAGAAACGAATCAGGTGTTTATACTAATGAAATATTATCTAGCAGCTGACGGCGGAGGAACAAAAACCTTGGCCGTAGTATTCAATGACGAGGGCAAAATATTAGGAAAAGGTTTGGCAGGCGGCGGAAATGCCGGCCTTTCCTCTTATCATATTGCGATTACCAATGTTTTGACGGCCTGCAAAACGGCGATAAGCGCTGCCGGCCTGCAATCTTCGGATATCGCTTTCGCAAACCTCTTCATTCCCGGCTTTACGAAATGTCTCGAAGAGTTTGAAAACACCATCAAGATCAAAAGCGCAATCGTTTCGGAAAAAGAAGAACTGAAATACTTTGCACTTCCGAACCGGGACGGAGTGGTGGTCCTCGCCGGGACCGGCAGTTTCGCATCAGCCTATATCGGTGCGAAAGCATTCACCGTCGGCGCCTGGGGAAACATCCTCGGCGACGAGGGAAGCGGTTATGATATCGGATTGATGGCCCTGAAAAAGTGCGTCAGATTTTATGACGATAATCGCAAATCGCGGCTTTTGGATGAGGTCTGTAACTTTTTTAAGATCGACGACTTCAATATTTTTAAAAGCGCTTTTTACTACGAGGAAAACAAAAGGGAAAAAGTAGCCTCCCTGTGTCCTTTGGTATGCCGTCTTGCCTCGGAAGGCGAGGAAACGGCGGCACGGATCATCGAAAAAGCGACGGACGAACTCGCGGATCTCGCCTACCGCGCTTACCTTAAATCCGGTACGAACCGTCATCTTCCGGTGGTCCTCGCGGGCGGCGTAAAGAACGCCGGAAAGGTGATCGTCGATCCGTTTAAAGAAAAGGTGCAAATTGTTTCGAAAGGCCAGTTGTTTTATATTGAAAGCAAATTGGAGATCATTCACGGTGCAATTTTAAAGACTTTGGCTGATGACGGCATTTCCATAGATAAGATTGATTTCGAGGTGTGAGCTATGTATATGGACCAATATTTTTCCGAAATGAAAAAAGTACTCGAGAAAATCGAAAAGACGCAGAGAGAAAACATCATTAAGGCCGCCGATTATGTGGTCGAGTCGATAACCAACGACGGAATGTGGTACATCATCGACACGGGACATATGTTGATGCACGAAGCCGTGGGCAGAACCGGCGGCATGATGGCAATCCGACCGATCAAAATCAATTGCGAGATCAATAATCCCACCCGCTATCGGGATTCCGGCGGAAGGAAAAAGATCTCCTACGATATGGTTCCGGGTTTTCCGGAATTCGTTTTGAGCCAATGCAATATTCGTCAAGGCGATGTTTTGATCATCGGCTCCGTATCCGGATACAATAATCTTCCGGTGCAGTTGGCGCTCGCAGCCAGAAGCATGGGCGTGAAAACCATCGGAATCACCTCCGTCGAATACTCAAGCAAACTGAAATCGGTTCATCCTTCCAGTCTCAGATTGTTTGAAGCGGTCGACGTGGTGCTGGACAATTGTACGAATTATTCGGACACATTGGTGCACGTTCCGGAATTGGACAGAGGGATCTGCCCAGCAAGCGGAATCGCCGCCTCTTATCTGATTTGGGCTCTCCAAAGCACGGTGGTCGAAAAATTGATCCGGAAAGGTTTGACTCCGAGCGTCTATATTTCCAACCACATGCCGAATGCGGCTGTGATCAACAGCGAAGCTTGGAAACACTATGAGGAGAATGGATACTGATGATTATCGAAAGCAAGAATTTTATCTTCACGTTTGACGAATACACATTAACTGTCACTTCGTTAATCAACAAGATTTCCGG
>ENA-OWPA01001483-OWPA01001483.1-bioreactor-metagenome-genome-assembly--contig:-NODE-1483-length-15082-cov-3.004332_pt1 | contig 15082 bp, 15 predicted proteins | sample MGYA00238139_ERZ651803 | MGnify/ENA primary metagenome ERZ651803 (study PRJEB26909, sample SAMN07631231) | bioreactor metagenome | isolation source: Switchgrass digestor | place: USA: Dartmouth...
AGGTGGAAGAGCCCTTTGCTAAAGGTCAGAAAGGTTCCTCGGCCATGCCCCACAAAAAGAATCCCATCACAGGAGAAAGAATTTGCGGTCTGGCCCGGGTGATTCGGGGGAATGCCCAGGCAGCTTTAGAAAATGTTGCTCTTTGGCATGAGCGGGATATTTCCCATTCCTCCGCAGAGAGGATTATTCTCCCGGATTCTACTATTGCCTTGGATTATATGTTAGATAAGATGATCAAACTGATTGAGGGCTTAAGGGTGTTCCCAGAGCAAATGCTGGAGAACATCAATAAAGTTGTGGGTCTGATTTTCTCCCAAAGAGTAATGCTGGCTTTGGTAGAAAAGGGAATAAGCCGGGAGACAGCCTATTTCTGGACCCAACGCAATGCCCTCAAAGCCTGGGAAAGCAAAGAGCCTTTCCAAGCCTTAGTCCTCCAGGATGCTGATATTCGTTCCTATTTAAGTGAAGACGAAATCGCCGAGCTTTTTGATTATAGCTATCATACAAAACATGTGGATACCATTTTTAAACGGGTAGGAATTCTTGAGGCGAATTAAAGGTGATTTTTAAAATTTAATATCTATAAGAAAGGGGAAGGAACATGGAAAAAAGGGAAATGTTGTATGAGGGAAAAGCCGAGAAAGTGTTTGTCACTGATCAGGAAGGGGTTTATTGGGTAGAGTATAAGGATGACGCAACTGCTTTTAATGGGGAAAAGAGAGGCACTATAGGTGATAAAGGCATTGTCAACAATAAGCTCTCAGCCCTCTTTTTCAAGGCCTTGGAAAAGGCAGGCATTCCGACTCATTTCCTGGAAGTGCTCAGTGACCGGGAAATGCTGGTACGCAAGCTGGAGATGCTGCCCTTGGAAGTGGTAGTGCGCAATACTGCCGCCGGCAGCCTGGCCAAACGTTTAGGAGTTGAGGAAGGTTTAAAACTCCCTCGACCGGTGGTGGAATTGTATTACAAAGATGATGCCCTGGGCGATCCTTTTGTCAATGAGTACCATGCTTTGGCCATGGGCTGGGCTCAGGAAAATGAATTAAAAGAGATTCAAGAGTTAGGACTTAAAGTCAATAGTGAGCTGCAAAAGATCCTGGATCAAGCCGGAATTATCCTGGTGGACTTTAAATTGGAGTTTGGCAAAGCTGATGGAAAGGTGTTCTTAGGGGATGAGATATCTCCTGATACTTGTCGCTTCTGGGATAAGGAAACCCAGGAAAAACTGGACAAGGATCGTTTCCGCCGGGATTTGGGCAAAGTAGAAGAAGCTTATGAGGAAGTTTATCGTCGGGTCAGCCAAGTTTTGGGGTAACCTTTAAGACTCCAGGAATGAGACAAATTGAAGTAGGAGGGCAACATCTTGAGAGAACCTTGGGATGATAAGCCACATGAGGAATGTGGAGTGTTTGGTATATATGCTCCCGGACAGGAAGTAGCTAAGTTGACTTATTTCGGGCTTTACGCTTTACAACACAGGGGGCAGGAGAGTGCGGGTATAGCTGTAGTTAACAGCAATGGTATTCAAGCCCATAAAGGGATGGGGCTAGTGGCAGAGGTTTTTTCCGAACGGATTTTAAAGGAATTGCAAGATGACGGCAAAATTGCTATCGGTCATGTCCGTTATTCCACAACGGGCAGTAGCCTTCTTTCCAATGCCCAACCCTTAGTGGTTCACTATCAAAAGGGTATGATTGCTCTTGCCCATAATGGCAATCTCACCAATGCTGCCGATTTGCGCCGGGAGCTGACGAATGACGGAGGAGTATTCCAGACCACCGTGGATTCGGAGGTCATCGTTCAATTGATTGCCCGCTACTCCCGGGGAAGTCTTGAGGATGCACTGGTAAAAACCATGATGGATCTCCAGGGAGCTTATGCTCTGGTTATTGCCACGGAAGATAAGCTTTTAGGGATGCGGGATCCCTTTGGGGTACGTCCTTTGTGCATTGGCAAGTTGGGTAAAAACTATGTCCTGGCTTCTGAAAGCTGTGCTCTCGATACTATTGGGGCAGAGTTTGTGCGGGATGTGGAGCCTGGGGAAATAATCACCATTGATGCAGAAGGCCTTCATTCCCGGCAAGGTTTTCCGGCTAAGAAACCTGCCATTTGTTCTTTTGAGTATATTTACTTCGCTCGTCCCGACAGCACCATTGACAAACTGAATGTGACGGAAAGCCGTCGCCGCATGGGGATAGAACTGGCAAATGAGTATAAGGTTGAAGCGGATATTGTTATTCCTGTTCCTGATTCAGGCATGACTGCGGCCTTAGGCTATGCGGAGGCTTCGGGAATACCCTTCGCCCAGGGCTTGCTGAAAAATCGCTATGTAGGCCGGACTTTTATTCAACCTACCCAGGAAATGCGGGAAGTGGCTGTTCGCCTCAAACTCAATGCCAATGCCCAAGTGATTAAAGGGAAACGGGTAATCATGATTGATGACTCCATAGTGCGCGGGACTACCAGTTCCCGTATTGTGGAGATGCTGAGAAAGGTAGGGGCAAAGGAAGTTCACTTGCTCATTTGTTCTCCCCCAGTGCTTTATCCCTGCTATTACGGTATTGATACAGCCGAGAGGGAAAAACTGATTGCGGCAAAATTAGATGTGGAAGGAATTCGCCAATATATCGGTGCCGATTCACTCTATTATCTGTCTGTGGAAGGAGTTATCCGGGCTTTAGGGGATTTGCCTGTCTGCTTGGCATGTTTTAACGGTGAATACCCGGCAGGGATCCCTGCGGATATGGTAGGAAAATTGGACGCACTAAAGAATAAATGCGGCGGGAAAAACAAATGCGGCAGTTCCAAAGCTCAGTCCTGATACGGGTTTGATATGACCGGATGAGCTTAAGGAATTGCAGGGAAATGGATTGGAGAGAAAGGTGGTTTAAAGATGGGATATTCCTATCAACAGGCTGGAGTGGACATTGATGCGGGCAATCGAGCCGTGGAACTTATGAAACCGGCAGTCAAGCGAACCATGCGTCCTGAAGTTCTGGGAGGCTTAGGAGGCTTTGGGGGGCTTTTCGCTCTGGATTTAAGCAAGTATCCGGAACCGGTACTGGTGTCAGGCACAGACGGAGTGGGCACCAAGCTGAAACTGGCTTTTCAACTGGATCGCCATGATACCATTGGTCAGGATGCGGTGGCCATGTGTGTTAACGATATCCTGGTTCAAGGGGCGGAGCCATTATTCTTTCTCGATTACCTGGCAGTAGGGAAGCTGGTGCCGGAGCGGGTGGCAGAGATAGTGGGAGGAATAGCCAAAGGCTGTGAATTAGCCGGCTGTGCTCTCATAGGTGGGGAAACGGCAGAAATGCCCAGCTTCTACCAGGAAGGAGAATATGATATTGCCGGTTTTGCTGTGGGGGCCGTGAATAAACCGGATATCATCGATGGTTCACGAATTCAGGCAGGGGATGTGCTCATCGGTCTGCCTTCCTCAGGATTTCACAGCAATGGATACTCTTTAATCCGGAAGATTTTCCCGCCGGAACTCTGGGACAAGGTATTCCCTGAACTGGGAGAACCCTTGGGAGAGGCTTTACTTCGCCCTACCCGCATTTATGTCAAGACGGTTTTACCCCTTTTGGCCGGCAAAAAAGTACGGGGAATGGCCCATATAACCGGAGGAGGACTGACAGAAAATCTCCCCCGAATTCTGCCTGAAGGTTTAGGGATCAGAATTGACCGCCGTTCTTGGCAGGTACCGCCCATCTTCACCCTCTTGCAAAAAATGGGTGAAGTAGAGGAAAAAGAGATGCTGCGCACCTTTAATATGGGAATCGGTTTTGTCCTGGTTGTTCAGCCCCAAGATGTCCAGGAGATTCAGACCCAGCTCAGGAGTATGGGAGAAGAAAGCTTTGTCATCGGCGAAGTGCTGGGGCAAAGTAAAGGAGTGAGTTATGCTTGAAACGGATAGGGGTGCTGGCTTCCGGGCGCGGCAGTAACCTGCAGGCTTTAATCGATAGTTGGCAACAGGGAAAATTAGGTGGAGAGCTGGTTGCCGTAGGCTCGGACCAGGAAGGAGCTTTTGCCCTCAAACGGGCTCAGGCCGCGGGAATACCTTTTCAGGTTTTTCCCCTGAGCAAGTATTCCTCCCGCCGGGAGCAGGAAAAAGGGCTCCTGGCCTGGCTTAAGGAACAGAATGTAGAGCTTTTGGTTTTGGCAGGCTATATGCGGATATTGAGCAAGGAATTCCTGCAAGAGCTTAAAATTCCCGTCTTAAACATCCATCCCTCCCTTTTGCCGGCTTTTCCGGGACTTGCTGCCCAGAAGCAAGCCCTGGAATACGGAGTAAAAGTAAGCGGGTGCACGGTCCATTTTGTGGATGAGGGTTTGGATAGTGGTCCTATTATTCTCCAGGGGGCAGTGCCTGTTTTGCCTGGGGATACGGTGGAATCCCTTTCGGAACGGATTTTGCAAGTAGAACATCAGATTTATCCCGAAGCGGTGCGTTTAGTAGCCAGTGAGTTGGTTAAAGTTAACGGGCGTCAGGTTATCAATTTGGAGAAAAAGCCCCAGGATAATCTTGGGGAATAATTCAAGAGGATAGTTGGGGGTGTGGCAATGCGACGGCGAGCAATACTCAGTGTTTCCAATAAGACAGGGCTGGTGGAATTTGCCCGGGGTTTGGTAGAGCTTGGCTTTGAGCTGATTTCCACGGGAGGAACCTTCAAGACTCTGACCGGGGCAGGTTTACCTGTACGTTATGTTACGGAAGTGACAGGTTTTCCGGAGATTTTAGACGGCAGGGTAAAAACCCTGCATCCCAAAATTCATGGGGGTATTTTAGCCAGGGGAACGGAAGAACATTTGCGCCAGCTGGAAGAAAATGATATTGGTCTGATTGAGCTGGTGGTGGTCAATCTCTATCCCTTTAAAGAAACCATAGCCAAGCCCGGAGTGCAGTTCCAGGAAGCTATTGAAAATATCGATATTGGTGGGCCGGCTATGGTTCGGGCTGCAGCCAAAAATATGGAAAGGGTCAGCATTATTGTCAACCCAGAACGCTATGCCGAAGTGCTGCAAACCCTTAAAGAGCAAGGGGAAGTGCCTTATGCAATGCGCAAGCGCTTAGCCTGTGAAGCTTTTCGGCATACGGCGGAATATGATTTGTATATTGCTACTTATTTGGTTAAAGAATTGGGCAGCGCCACAGCTGAAGGCTCAGAGAAAAAAGAATCAGAGTCTGGAAGCCTTTCTTTCCCTGCGATTCTTAATCTCTCCGCCCGCAAAGCCCAGGAACTGCGCTATGGCGAGAATCCGGCTCAAAAGGCTGCATTTTACAGGGAGCTTGGTGCAGAAGGCACTTTAGCTAATGGTGAGCAATTGCAAGGAAAAGAGCTCTCCTATAATAACTGGCTGGATATGGATGCCGCATGGGGAGTTGTGCAAGAATTTTCTCAGCCGGCTTGTGCCATTATCAAGCATACCAATCCCTGCGGGACGGCCCTGGGCAGTTCTCTCCTTGAAGCCTACGAAAAAGCTTTGGCAGCAGATCCAGTGTCCGCTTTTGGCGGAATCATTGCTTTTAATCGGGAAGTGGATGCTTCCTGTGCGGAAGCTTTAAAAGCAGTTTTCTATGAAGTTATCGTGGCACCTCAGTTTAGTCCGGAAGCCCGGGAAATCCTGAAAGAAAAACCTAACTTGCGTCTAGTGGCGGTTCCTTCAGCAACAAAAGAAGGGGTAAAATCGTGGAGGGTTCGCACAATTCAGGGAGGACTTTTAGTTCAAGAAGAAGATGCAGGCACCGTTCCTGCATCCCAGTGGGAGGTTGTCACAAAGCTGCAACCTACCCCTGAAGATTTGGAAGAGCTGGATTTTGCTTGGAAAGTCGTGAAACATGTAAAATCCAATGCCATTGTCTTGGCCAAAGGCGGTCAAACCCTTGGGGTGGGAGCAGGGCAAATGAATCGGGTCGGTTCGGTGAAGATAGCCTTAGAACAAGCCGGTGCAAAAGCCCAAGGCGCTTATCTGGCCTCTGATGCCTTTTTCCCGTTTCCTGATTCTTTGGAGGAGGCGGCAAAGGCAGGGGTCAGGGCTGTGGTGCAACCGGGTGGTTCAGTCAAAGATGAGGCTGTCATCGAAGCGGCTAATCGCTTAAACCTGATTATGCTCTTTACCCATCGTCGTCATTTTAAACACTAACTGGAAAGGGAAGGTGTCCCAATGGGGAAAAAGGTTTTAGTGGTAGGTAGCGGAGGCAGGGAACATGCCCTGGCCTGGAAATTGGCCCAAAGTCCGGAAGTAGAGAGGATCTTTGTGGCCCCAGGCAATGCGGGGACGAATATTTGGAATGTAGATATCCCGGTTACGGATATTGACGGTTTAGCGGAATTTGCCTCCAAAGAAGGCATCGATTTAACTGTGGTTGGTCCGGAGGTGCCTTTGACCTTAGGTATTGTGGATGCTTTTCAAGCTAAGGGTTTAAGAATCTTTGGCCCCACAAAAGAAGCAGCACGCCTGGAAGGAAGCAAAGCCTTCGCGAAAGAAATCATGCGGGAGGCCGGAGTTCCCACAGCCCAGAGCCGAGTGTTTACTGATCCTCAGGAAGCTAAAGAATATGTAAGGCAATTAGGTGCTCCCATTGTCCTAAAAGCTGACGGTTTAGCCGCAGGTAAAGGGGTAATTGTAGCTCAAGACCTGGACACAGCCCTTTTGGCCGTGGATGAGCTGATGGAAGGGGAGCTGGGAGAAGCGGGCAAATTGCTCTTAGTAGAGGAATTTTTAGAAGGACAGGAAGTCAGCTTTTTCTGCCTTTGCGATGGGGAGAAGGCCGTTCCCCTGGTGCCGGTACAAGACCATAAGCGTGCCTTAGACGGAGATCAAGGCTTAAATACCGGTGGAATGGGAACATACAGCCCGCCACCCTTTTGGAGTCCTGCCTTAGAAGAGGAGGCTTTGCATAAAATCGTTATGCCCACTCTTCAGGCAATGAAGAATAAAGGAATGCCTTTTCAGGGTGTACTCTTTGCCGGGTTGATCTTGACCAAAGACGGGCTGAAAACCTTGGAGTTTAATGTCCGCTTTGGGGATCCTGAGACCCAGGCGATTATGGTTCGTTTGGAATCGGATTTGTTCCAAGTGCTCTGGGCTTGTACCGAAGGGAATCTTCAGGATTTGTCCCTCAAATGGAAAGAAGAAACTTCGATTTGCATCGTAATGGCGGCTCCGGGGTACCCCATGGCCTATGAGAAAGGAATTAATATTTCTTTGCCCAAGAACCTTGGCTTTGATGAAAAAATATTTCATGCAGGAACTGCCCTTTCCTCTGAAGGAACTCTCATTAGTTCAGGCGGAAGGGTTTTAGGGGTAACAGCTTTAGGTAAGAACCTCAAAGAAGCGCGCCAAGCAGGCTATGCTTTAGTGGAGAGAATCCGTTTTCCCAAAGCTCATTACCGGCGAGATATTGGTTTAAAAGGTCTTTAATCTCTTTTCCCGGTGACCTTGCCTTGTCCCCTTTTCATATAATAAAGGCAGGATGAAGTGCAAGGGGGGAAAAGGGTGTATACTTATCGCAGGCGGTTCTTTTATCCGATTCACGTGGAAGGACCTGATCCCAGCCTGGCTAAGCAATTGCTGGAGCATTATGCCGGCAAGGATGGAGAACTTACCCAAGTGGTTCAATACTTAAATCACCAGGTTAATATAGACAACCGCTACCTGCGGGAACTTTTAGGACTTATAACTGCCGAGGAATTAGCTCATATGGAAACCTTGGCAGCCATGATTATTAAGCTGGGAGGGGAGGTCCAGAAACTGAGTGGCCCTGACGATCTTCCCTGGTCCTTAAACTATGTCAGCCAGTTTACGGAGCCGGAGAAGATTTTGAAAGCTAATGCGGCCATGGAAAAAAGAGCTCGCCTTTCCTATGAGAAGCATGCTTCCATGACCCGGGATCCCGGAGTCAGGCGACTCCTTACCTTTCTTGCTCAGCGCGAGTATCTTCACCAAAGGCTCCTCTTTCAGAGCTATAAGGTGCTGAGAGAAGGAGGATCTTCTGAGCAATATATGGATATTATTTATGAATATAAAATGAGTCTGCAGGTCTTAGAGTGACTGTGGGCGTTAAGCAAAGGCTTTACTGAAGAACTATTTGCGTTTTTTTGGTAAAGCTTTTTTCCAGGGTGCGGATTATCTCGGCCAGATAGATATTGCCTTCACAGGCTTGATATTCCCACTGGGGTAAGAGGGAGAGCAAAAGTTGACTGAGATAGGCTCCTTTGGACTCAAAGATTTGGTAACGGTTCAAGGTTGGGAGAGTGTCTTTATTGGGTTCCGTAAGAAGGTTGCGCAAAAGCTCAGGATGTGTGTGTAGACGGGTTTTGATTTTTCGATCGAAGGAATTCATAAGCAATCTCCTCTGGCATTAAACTTAGAGACTTAAAGACATAGAGCAGTATGATTCGTATTTTGCTTATTAGATCTACGGCAGAGTTTCGCTATAGCTCATGGATTTGCTTTTAAGCCCTTTGTTCTTAGTGTGTGAGAAGGGAACAGTTCTATTCCGCCAAATATAGGTAATCCCAGTAAACTCAAAAGAAAAGCAAAAGATTAGCTCATATTAAGTTTCAGTTAGATAGAAAAAAGGGGTTTGCCCAACAGACTCTTGGTCTTTTGAGCAAACCTCTTTTTGCTTTAGTGTATCATGAATCTTACATCATAAATCTAAATATAGTTCGAAAAGAGATAACTTTAATTTAATAAACAACTGGGATTAGTCAGCTTAATCAGCTTTAAAAAGTAGGAACTACAGCACCTTTATAAGTTTCTTCGATGAACTGTTTAACTTCTGGGGAAGTTAAAGCTTCAACCAATTTTTTGAGATTGGGATCGTCTTTGCGATCTTCTCTGGTGACAACGATGTTAGCATAAGGTGAATCAGAGCTTTCCATTACAATCGCGTCATTCATGGGATTAAGGCCGGCTTCTAAAGCGTAGTTGGTGTTGATAACAGCAGCGGTGATTTTAGCATCCTGAAGTGCACGAGGAAGCTGAGCGGCTTCAATGGCTTGGATTTTCAGGTTCTTGGGATTTTCGGCAATATCCAGTTCTGTTGCTTCCAAACCGGCTCCTTCTTTAAGTTTGATCAGACCGGCGTCTTCAAGTACGGCTAAAGCACGGCCACCGTTGGTAGGATCATTGGGAATAGCTATTGTATCTCCTTCTTTAAGCTCTTCTAACTTGGTGATTTTCTCGGAGTAGAGACCCATGGGCTCAATGTGGACACTACCGATGGAAACAAGTTTCATTCCTTGGTCGACATAAGTTTGGAGATAGGGAGTGTGTTGGAAGAAGTTAGCGTCAATGCTGCCATCGTTGACAGCGGGATTGGGCAGAGTATATTCCGTAAAGCTGACAATTTCCAGGTTGATACCTTGTTCAGCCAGTTTGGGTTTTACAAACTCCAGCAATTCGGCATGAGGTACAGGTGTAGCTCCAACTTTAATTGTTACAGCTTCGGTGGAGTTATTAGGAGTGGATGAAGTATCAGAGCCTTGATTGGTTTTGGTGCTGCCGCAGCCGGTAAGGATTAAAGACAGGGCAACTACAGAACTGATAATTAAGGTAGAAAGCTTTCTTTTCATTACTTTTTCCTCCTTGATTTTCATTTTCTTCCCTCTGTAGAAAGATGCAGTAATATGTTTTGGTTTTGAATTATTTGCTCAAGCCGTATACTCAATCCGGATGAGGACACCGGTACTCCCCATCTCATATGAGTAAGGGCTTGAAAAACTTTCGGGATATTTTTGGGGATATACTTAATGATGACTTAAACGCTGAGCTAATTTCGAACCGAGCAATTGGATTAATTGGACAATGATTACCAGGATAATAACCGTGAAAATCATTATATCCGTGCGGAAACGGTTGTGACCGTAGCGGATAGCCACATCCCCTAACCCACCGCCGCCGACGGTTCCGGCCATGGCTGTATAGCCAATGACGCTGATGGTGGTGATAGCAACTCCCAAAACGAGAGACGCTTTGGCTTCGGGTAAAAGAACTTTCGTAATGATTTGCCAAGGGGAGGCCCCCATGGATAAAGCAGCTTCAATAACTCCATAGGACACTTCTTTTAAGGAAGTCTCCACCATGCGCGCCACAAAGGGTGCTGTGGCAATCACCAAAGGAACGATGGCCGCTGTGGTACCGATATAGGTGCCCACAACTAATCTGGTAAAGGGAATTAAAAAGATGAGTAAAACGATAAAGGGTATGGAACGAAAGATGTTGATGATTGTTCCGAGAATACGCTCCACCCAAGGGTTAGGGGAGATATGCCCCGGTGAAGAGATAACAAGAATAACCCCAAGAGGTACACCAATTACATAAGCTAACAAGGTGGATACCACTACCATATATAAGGTCTCCCCTGTGGCGGGGGTTAAAAGCTGGTAGATCAGCTGCCAATATTCAGGATTTGTTAAGTCAAATTCAAGCATTTTTAATTACCTCCACTTTAAGTCCCCGCTGGGCAAGATACTGATGAGCTTCGGCCAGATGTTCAGGGGCGCCTTGAAGTTCAAGGGTTAAAGTGCCGAAAAGGGTTGAGCGGAGATGGTCTATGCTTCCGTAAAGGATATTGGCCCGCACGTCACACTCTTTCATCAAGTCTGCAATGATGGGATCAGAGGCTCGGGAGCCCAGGAAATGAATGCGGACGATTTCAGAGTTGGGATGGGCGGCCAACTCCCGGAGGAGTTCCGCAGGCAGCTCATTGGGAAATACACTGGAAATGAACTCCCTGGCAATGGCGGACTGAGGCTGGATGAAAACTGTTTCCACCGGTCCCTGCTCCACGATTTTGGATTCATGGATTACGGCTACATCGGTACAGATTTCTTTAACCACTTTCATTTCATGGGTAATCATTATAATGGTTAAACCGAATCGCTGATTAATATCTTTTAAAAGATCCAAAATTGAAAGGGTAGTTTGAGGATCTAAAGCGGAAGTCGCTTCATCACAGAGCAAAACCTTAGGGTTGGTGGCTAAAGCCCGGGCAATACCAACTCTTTGCTTTTGGCCACCGCTGAGTTGGGAAGGATAAACATTGGCTTTATCCTCCAACCCCACTAAGGGCAGGAGCTCCTTTACACGCCGTTCAATGTCCTCTTTTTTATACCCTGCGATTTCCAAAGGAAAAGCGATATTGTCAAAGACAGTTCGGGAATTGAGGAGATGGAAATGCTGGAAGATCATCCCAATCTTTTGCCGGGCCTGTCTTAGCTCTGAGGCCGACATAGCAGTCAAATCCTGACCGTCAATGATGATGCGACCGCTGGTAGGCTCCTCTAAACGATTAATGCAACGGACAAGGGTGCTTTTGCCTGCACCGCTTAAACCAATAATACCGTAAATCGCTCCCTTGGGGATATGGAGGGTGATATCTTCAATGGCTACAACTCTCTCTTTGCGGGAGGTGTAAATCTTCGTCAAGTTCTCAATTCTAATCAAGTGTAGTTCCTCCTCCAAATAGAAAACTCCACGAGGAAATCGTGGAGTAATATACGGATTTCCTCTCATCTCCCAGTTTAATGCCTGCAGGAGTTAGCACCGTGCACTTGCATGCCGGTTGCCGGGTTTCATCGGGCCAGTCCCTCCACCTACTCTGGATAAGAGTTTTTTATGGAATTAATACAAAATCGATAGGCAATCTTGTTGATGATTATATTAGCATATAGTTGAGAGTCTTGGCAAGACTTTTTTTGCAGGAGAGCAAATAAAATTAATTAGTTTTTGCGGATATTGACAACTAACTTATACTTTAATAAATTAAAGTAGAGAAGTGCAAAGGAGATGATCGTTATGGATGAAAAAAATGATGATGTATTTAAAGGAATCGATCAGCGCTTACGTGATCCTTTAACCGACGCCCTTTTTGATGCTATTTTATTGCTAAAAAACAGAGAAGAGTGCTATAGATTTTTTCAGGATATTGCTACTGTTGCCGAGATTAAATCCTTAGCCCAGCGGCTGGAAGTGGCCAAATTGCTGGAGAAGAACGTAACCTATACTACCATCGCCCAAGCCACCGGCGCCAGTACAGCCACTATAAGCAGAGTCAAGCGTTGCTTGTATTTTGGAGCCGATGGTTACCAATTGGTTTTAAAGCGGTTGGCTGAGAAAGAAAAGGAGGAGAATTAGGATGCCGCGAAGTCCTCTAGGCTTAAGGGTACCGGAAGGAATGCATGATATTCTTCCCATGGAACTTGCCTTGCAAGATCAAGCCGAAGAGACAGTCCTTAAGCTGTTTAAGACTTGGGCTTATCAAAAGGTGCTGACTCCTACCTTGGAATATGGGGCTTGTATTCAGCCGGTAGAGGAAGAAGGAAATTCCTTTTTCAAGCTTTTTGATCGTCAGGGCCATGTGCTTGTCCTAAGACCGGAGTTAACCACTTCTATCGCCCGCTTGGTGAGTACACGCATGCGTGGCGCTCCCATGCCTATAAGACTGTGCTATGCTGCAGATGTGTTTCGCTACTCCAAGTCGCATAGACAGGAATTTCGACAGGTGGGGGTGGAGCTCATCGGTTCAGATTCTCCTGCCGCCGATGCCGAAGTAGTAGCTTTGGCGATTGAGGCTTTACAAAAGCTTAAGCAAAAAGGCTTTCAGATCAATCTTGGTCATATGGGGATATTTAAGGGTTTAATGGCTGAACTGGAAATTCCCTCGGAATTCAAAGCCAGTTATGAGGAAAAACTTGGTCGTAAAGATTTTGTAGGAATTGAAAGATTGGTAAGAGACTCGGGGTTGGCTCCACAGGTAAAAGAGATTCTTTTCAAGTTTCCTCATCTTCACGGAACGGAAGATATGTTGGCAGAGGTTCTTCAGTGGAGCCAGCAAGCGTATTTGCGGGAAGCAGTGGAGGAGTTGCACAGCATATTCAGTTATCTCAAAGCCTTTGGCGTACAAGAGAATGTGAACCTTGATCTGGGAATTCTGCGTGGGTTTAGTTATTATACAGGAGCGGTTTTTGAAGGCTATGTGCCGGGAATAGGTTTTCCCGTGGTAGAAGGCGGGCGTTATGACACTCTCTATAGTGAATTTGGTGAAGATATCCCGGCAACGGGCTTTGCCATTAATCTTGGAGCGCTCATTGAACAAATTCCTTGTCCCATCTTCCAGTCTTCAGAGGTTTTAGTTTATGGAGGTGACATTGTCCAAGTGATTGCCCGGACCCAAAAGCTTCGCCAGGCAGGAAAAACCGTAGAGATGTGCCTGGAAAATCTAACCCGGGAAGAAGCTTTGAAACTTGCTAAGAAAAAAGGGATTCCGGAGGTCATTGGGATATAAAAGAATAATCCAGCTTTCTTGTTAATACTGAGATTTAAAGATTAAAAATGTAACAATATTTAAAACTATTACTAATTTTATTTTTCTACAAAAAATAAGTAAATTTTTATCTAATGCTTCTAAGAATTTCCTTTTTTATGTTATATTAATTAAGGGAGAATCATTGGAGGTAAATCTCATCTATCAACTTATATATTGAGCAGCAAGATATCCTGAAAATCCAATATTCCTCATTAGGCCATTTTAAGGGATAGGAGAGAATGACCAAATGAGAGTGAATAGTGTTGCTCAAAAAGATAAGAAGATTAAAAAGATAGTTCTTAGTGAAAGCAACATATCCCAAAAAGGTTCTGTAGAACAGGCGGGCAGCAATCAAGCCATGCTTAAGATGCTTGGGGCATCTAATGGCACTATTATTGATTTAGAAGAACAGATGCGTAGTCGGATTCAGCAGCAATTTCTCCAAAGGCAAATTCCCAGTGCCGAGAAGGAAGCGGATCAACTGGCAAGTCAAGTTGGCGAGGCTCGAACGCCCGAGCAGGTTAAAGAGCAGATGGGGAAAGTTTTGCATGCTGATTTTTCCGGGGTCCGGTTCCATGAAGGTCAAGATGCCAGGGCCAAAGCTGAAAATATTGGAGCTCGTGCCTATACCAGCGGTCGAGATGTCTACTTCGGTGAAGGTGGCTTTGATCCGGCCGTAGCCGCTCATGAATTAGTACATACTGCCCAACAAGGAGCTGTACCTGCAGCCGGTGTATCAGTCTCTGCCCCGGCTGGCGGTATTCAAATGCTGCCCTCGTTGTGGAGTGGCCTCAAGAAAGCCGGCCATGCAGTTATGAAAGGATTAGTGGCTGCCAAAGAATTCGTGGGCGGAAAGATGAAATTGGTAGGCAGACCCGGTTTAATAGAAAAGGCAGTTAACACTTATAAAGCTGCAAAAGGTGATTATAGTCGTACTGCCCGGATGAGCTCAATAGCCTCAAAGTTCATGACATCGAGACGTAAAAAGCAAATTGAGAGCTTTCTTAAAGACAATCCCGATATGACTGCTGAGCAAATTGCCGAAAAATATGGCGGAAATGCCAAAAAAGCTCTTGATCCTTTTAATCGCCGCGCCTTAAGCAAGATAGCCAAAAGCAAAAGCGATTATGGGGAAAAAGTCAGGAACGCTTTGGAAATTATAGACCAAAGAATGATGGTCGACACCATGATGGGACCATCACAGGAAGACCGGCAACGATTAATAGAACATTATAAAAACTATGATGATCAAGCTCTCCTCCAGCAATAGTATGATCTTTCGCAATTTGGTAAAATCTATCTGGGAACCGACAGAGGATGGGAAGGATATAAAGAGACCCAGGAACTTATGAAAAAAAGAAAAAAAGGTGAAAAACGGACCGATGAAGATGCGAAAAAGTTGGCAGCCAAGGACGAAGCTCAAGCCCGGGGTTCCGGTGACGATTTGGCCCGGATGATGTTCCTCATGCAGCTTGGAGATTTCCAGCGTACGGATAAAAGAAAAGTTAAAGAAGGGAAAAAGGAAAAAGAAATTAAAGAAAGTCGTGAATGGGATCAAACCATGGCCAATGCTTTTTCTCATGGTGGACGGACAGGCTTTCTTTTTGGCTCTACTATTTACATTTTATTAATATTTGTTATACAATCTTAACATTATTTCAGGAAAATCGTGGTATAATAATAAATGTAAAGCAATTATAAGCTTTTTAATTTTTTTTCTCCTTTAAACATATTATTTTTTATTTATTTGTTTTTTGT
>ENA-OWPA01001484-OWPA01001484.1-bioreactor-metagenome-genome-assembly--contig:-NODE-1484-length-15051-cov-3.449446_pt1 | contig 15051 bp, 13 predicted proteins | sample MGYA00238139_ERZ651803 | MGnify/ENA primary metagenome ERZ651803 (study PRJEB26909, sample SAMN07631231) | bioreactor metagenome | isolation source: Switchgrass digestor | place: USA: Dartmouth...
TAGATTCTTTTAAAACATGTGTAAGTGTCAACGGCAAAGTCTTCGGCATTCCTGGAGAGCCAACCATGGCAGGAGCATGGCTTTACAACAAAAAGGTGTATGAAGAGTTAGGACTTTCAGTTCCTAAGACATGGCAGGAATTATTGGATAACTGTGAAAAAATTAAAGCTGCCGGTAAGACTGCTGTAATAGGCTCATACAAAGATGACTGGACTGCGCAGTTAATTGTGCTTGCAGATTATTATAATGTACAGAACGAAGTTCCTACTTTTGCTGATGATTATACTGCAAATAAGGCAAAATTTGCGACTACTCCTGCTGCACTCAAAGGTTTTGAAAAACTGCAGGAAGTTTATAAGAAAGGTTACCTGAACGAGGATTTCCTTGCAACTACATATGATATTGCACTGAAGATGCTGGCTGAAGGTACGGGAGTACATTATCCGATGTTGACATTTGCCCTTCCGGTTCTTCAGGCAAACTACCCTGACAAAGCCGGTGATATCGGACTGTTTGCGCAGCCCGGCGATTCTGCGGATAAAAATGGACTTACAGTCTGGATGCCTGCAGGTATTTATTTGAATAAAAATGGCTCAAATGTAGAAGCAGCACTCAAATGGGCTTCAGTCTTTGCATCAGTGGAAGGTACTAATGCTTATGCAGCAAAGCAAAAACCCAACGGACCCTTTGCTATTAAAGGTGCTACACTTCCTGACGATGTTCTTCCTGCTGTAAAGGATATGTTGCCATACTTTGAAAATGGCAATAATTCACCTGCCCTTGAATTCCTTTCACCTGTAAAGGGACCAAACCTGCCGCAAATCTGTGTTATGGCCGGCAGTGGTGCAAAATCACCTTTGGAATGTGCACAGGAATATGATAAAGATGTTGAAAAACAAGCAAAACAGCTTGGACTTGCCGGCTGGTAATATGATTAATTTCGTCACTGATATTTTAATGTACGAAATTTAATATGTGGCCCTGCATGTTCATTGCAGGGCCGATTTTGTAAAAGAGAAATAGGGGATGATGCAGTTGTCTAAAAAGATATACTCATACAAATTTTTACTTCCCGCTGGAATTATATATTTCACATTTTTTCTACTGCCTACAATAATGTCATTCTTTTTCAGCCTAACTCGCTGGACACTTACAGACTGGGAGTTTATTGGTTTGGAAAACTATAAAATGTTTTTTACTGAAAGCTCATTAAACATAGGCTTTAAAAATACTCTGATTTATGCTGTGGTAACTTGTGGTTTAAAAGTGATATTTGGCTTATTGCTTGGTGTATTTCTTTGTACTGACATAAAGACAAAAGGTTTCTTACGTTCAATGGTATTTTTTCCAAATCTCTTAAGTACCATTGCTGTGGGTGTGGTTTTCAGCAGAATGATGCATCCAAGTCAGGGAATCATCAATTTGGGGCTTAAAATGCTGGGTATCAAGGGACCAGACTGGCTTGGAAATACGAAAATTGCGCTTCTTTCAGTTGCTCTTACAGACGTATGGAAAGGTGTCGGTGTTGCTACGGTTATCTATATCGCTGGTATTATGTCAATACCAAAACAGTATTATGAGGCCTTAAGCATTGATGGAGGAGATGCCTGGGACAGATTCTGGAATGTCACACTGCCCCTTAGTCGTCCGGCAATGAATTCTGTTATCATACTTTCATTTATAGGAGGTCTTAGAACTTTTGACCTGGTTTGGGCGATGACAAAGGGTGGACCTGGCTTTGCCACAGACTTGATTGCTTCGATTATATACAAGCAATATCAGGCAGGATTTTATGGGCTTTCGACAGCCGGTAACGTGATACTTTTTATAGGTGTATCAATTTTAGCCTTTCCACTTTATAAATATCTTAACAGGAGTGAGGTGGACTTATGAGAAGGAAGCTCATAAAATGTTTTGTTGAGGTTGTTGCAGTCATTCTATCTTTGGTTATTTTTGGGATTCCATTATATTTTGTTGTTTTGAACTCATTCAAAAATAGGACAGAAGCTGCTGAAATGAATATTAAATGGCCAACTGAATTTCAAATTATTGAAAACTATCGTGAAGTGCTTACAACAAATCATGGCGTTGTGATACGTGCATTTTTCAACAGTACAATTATAACAATTTTCTCTCTCCTGGTTCTGGTTATTATTAGTTCTATGGCCGGCTTTATATTGCAGCGCAGAACGGGAAAAGGTTCTGATTTTATAAACTTTCTTGTGCTTGCCGGATTAATGATACCTCCTGCTGTTGTTCCTACTATTTGGGTGCTTAATAACTTGGGATTATTTAAAACTATTCCGGGCCTGGTATTTATAGAAGCCGCTTTGCAATTTCCTTTTGCAACTATTTTATATAAGGGATTTATGGCAACGATACCACAAGAGATTGATGAGGCTGCCATTATTGATGGATGTAGTTCATTTAGATTATATTTTCAGATCATTTTACCCCTTTTAAGATCGGTTACATCTACAGTAGTTGTTCTTTCTGCGGTGACGTATTTTAATGACTTTGTCAATCCACTGTATTTTCTTCCAGGCGCAAAAAATATAACTGTGCAGTTGTCTCTGTATAACTTTACCAGTATGTATAATACTTCATGGAATTTACTGTTTGCCGACGTTGTGCTTATTTCAATTCCTCCGTTGATTTTATTTATCTTTTTCAATAAGAAGATTATATCGGGAATGACAGCCGGCGCAGTTAAGGCGTAAAGTAATATAAAAGAAAAGCATTTTGAAAAAGCAGTTTTGAATAAGTGATGTTTACTGTTTATTTAAAGTTAATGGAGTAGTTAATTGAATGGAGGAGTCTGTATGGAAATTACTCGTATGAAATGCAACAGAATTACCAATCCCTTGGGTTTTGAATTAGGAAAACCCTTCTTGAGCTGGGTTACCGATGGTACTGATGCCCATATTCAAACTGCCTGTCAGGTACAGGTGGCATTAGATGAAGAGTTTAGAAATATTGTGCATGACAGCGGCAAGACTGCGGATATTGATAGTATCTCTTACAGACTGCCCATAGAATTAAAAGCAAGGACAAGATACTATTGGCGGGTAAAAGTATGGACTGACCTGGGAGAAGTAATGAGCCCTGTGGCATGGTTTGAGACTTCAAAAATGAAAGAACCGTGGAATGCCAGATGGATCACACCTGATTGGGAGGATAAATCAATCCACCCTTTAATGAGAAAGTCCTTCGAAATAAGAAAACAAATATCCTCAGCCCGTTTATACGTAACTGGCTTAGGACTTTATGAGATAGAGATTAATGGCAAAAGAGTAGGAGACGAATATCTTACACCTTACTGCAATAATTATGACAATTGGATTCAGTATCAGACTTTTGACGTTACAGATTTTTTACAATCCGGCAGCAACGTAATCGGTGCCATGCTGGGCAATGGCTGGTATAAAGGGCGTTTTGGCTTCTTAAATAATAATGATGGATACTATGGCGATACGTTTGCGTTTTTATGTGAACTTGTAATCCAGTATACCGACGGCGATACTGTCACAATCTGTACTGATGAAAGCTGGAAAGCAACAAAAGGATACATAATTGATAGCAATATATACGACGGTGAGATTCAGGATGCTACCATGAAAATTGAAGACTGGTCCTGCCCTGAGGGTGATGACAGTAAATGGAGTGGCGTACGTGTCATAGATTTAGGATTTGAACGCATTCAAGCCCGCCGAAGCATTCCTGTACGTATTGTGGAGGAACGTAAGCCTGCGAAAATAATTATTACCCCTAAAGGTGAGACTGTACTGGATATGGGACAGAATATGGTAGGCTGGGTCAGGTTTAAAGTCAGTGCACCTGAAGGCCATGAGATATTACTGCAGTATGGAGAAGAAATGCAGGACGGCTGCTTTTACCGTGAAAACTTACGCACAGCCAAAGCGGAGTTCAGGTATATTTCAGATGGGAAGCCGGCTGTGGTACAACCTCATTTTACTTTTTATGGTTTCAGGTATGTGAAAGTGGAGGGATGGCCCCGGGAGGTAAATCTTGAAGATTTTACAGGATGCGTGGTTCATTCCGATATGGAAAGAACCGGGTGGATTGAGACATCCAATCCTCTTGTAAACCGTCTTTTCCTGAATGCTTTGTGGAGCCAGAAGGGTAATTTTTTGGATGTACCTACCGATTGTCCACAGAGGGATGAACGAATGGGATGGACAGGAGATGCTCAGGTATTTTCAGGAACAGCATGTTTCAATATGGATGTTGATGCCTTCTTCCATAAGTACCTTTATGATCTTGCAAGAGAGCAGGAAAACCTTGATGGAATGGTGCCACATGTTATTCCAAGCTTTGGAATGAGTAAGGAGAAAATAAATGGTTTTACTTCCGGTGGTTCTGCTGTATGGTCTGAAGCAGCAACAGTAATACCCTGGAATCTATATCTGCATTATGGTGATGTAGCCATATTGGAACAGCAATTTGACAGCATGAAAAGCTATGTAGACTATATTCGGACACAGGATGACGGAAGACGTCTATGGAACAGGGGATTTCACTTTGGCGATTGGCTGGCATTGGACGGACCTGATCAGTTCAGACCAATAGGAGGTACTCCAAATGACTTGATTGCCTCTGCATGTTATGCCTATTCTTCGGAGTTGGTGGCAAAGGCTGCATTAGTATTAGGCAAAGAGGACATTTATAAAGAATATTTGCAGCTGTCAAATGAGGTCAGGGAGGCAATTAATAAGGAATTTTTGACACCTGAAGGCAGATTGGCGGTAGATACCCAAACTGCTTATACATTAATGCTGTTTATGAATCTTGTACCCGACAAATTCAGAAACCGTATAGTAGGCTCGTTGAGACGTAAACTTGCAAAAAACAACTATCATTTGCAAACAGGTTTTGTAGGAACACCTTACCTTTGCAGGGTACTGTCCGAAAATGGATGCAATGATCTTGCTTACAGACTGCTCATGAATGATGACTTCCCAAGCTGGCTGTATGCTGTAAAACTTGGTGCCACTACCATATGGGAAAGATGGAATTCGCTTATGCCGGATGGTAAGTTTGGAGAATTGGGAATGAATTCTCTGAATCATTATGCATATGGTTCAATAGTTGAATGGATGTATAGGAACATGTGCGGTATAAATCCTGTTGAGGAATGTCCCGGTTTCCGTAAAGTACGTTTGGCTCCTCAGCCTTATGGTCTTCTGAAATGGGCAAAAGCTGCTGTTAATACTGCGGCAGGGCGTTACGAGAGCAGCTGGAGGATTGAGGAAGACGGCTTGTATTTCGAGTTCCGTATACCTTTTAATGCTACGGCTGAACTAATATTGCCAGATACTCCTGAGCACGGCGTAATGGTAAATGAAAAAGAATTACAGGAAACCGGGTTAGAGTGGCGTAAGATGGACAGCGATACGGTAATAACTTTACATACCGGTTATTACAGGATATATTATGCTCCGACAAAGGAGTATATCGTGCGTTTCAGTGTACAAAGCAGCTTGCTTCAGATGCTCGCTCACCCTAAATCCAGGACTGTGTTGGAAAAGTATGTGCCACAGCTAGTGGAACGTATATTATTCGGAGATATGATGGTGGATGATGAGTCTGTCACTCTCCCAGATATAGCTAACAATCCGTTTACACCAATATCAGAAGAAACTATTGACAAAATAGACAGGGAACTAAAAGAAATTGTCGGCTGGGATTGAGCCTGTGGACAGCAAACAAACAGCAGGCATAATGGCAGCATGGCAGTTAAAAAATTCTGCCTCTGACTGAACAATTCGACGGTAATGCACATAAAATAGTACCGAAGAAATTTTTAAGGGTGATGCTGCTGTGGATAACAAGGTAAGTGTAAGGCAGAGGCTGGAGGAATTAAAGTCCTATGTCTATGATGAGTTAAATCTGTTAAAAATGCAAATAAGCAAAACTAATAGTGATAGTTCTTGGAATGGCGACCAAAAGGCTTCAAACCCTAATATTAAGAATGAAAAGGCTATAAGCGATATTGCCGCTAACCTACAAAACAGATATAAAAGGAGAAGACACATGAGGTCGTATTCCAGGGTGGAAAAAAGAAGTGGAAGAAAATATCGAAGAGTATAAAAATGTAAGTATTATTTTGTTATATGCTGCAGGTTATTGGGTAATATAATATTAATAAATTACATAAATAGGAGTGATTTGCATGGATAAATATGTTTGCACCGCCTGTGGCTATGTTTATGATCCTGAAATAGGAGACCCTGATGGAAATATTGCACCGGGTACTGCATTTGAAGATATTCCGGATGATTGGGTATGCCCCATATGTGGAGTTGGAAAGGATATGTTTGAAAAGCAATAATTAAAAGCAATAGAGTAGCACAACAAAAATCCGTTGCATTCTGTGTGCAGCGGATTTTTTATATTGTTTTTTATATCTTGCAAAACCAAAAGCTGCTTATAAGAGTCTAACATATGACCGGTCAAAAAGGAAACAAGGGGGATAAACAAGTGACATGTGACGAGTTTTCAAAACGGATCGTCGCAATGATGCAAACATTATATCGCGTCAGCTATACACAGTTATCACAAAGCTGCGACCGAGACGAGGCGGTTCAGGAATGTTTGTACAAGGCGTGGAAGAAGCGCCACCAGCTCAGAGATGAGCGTTATATGCAGACGTGGGTAATTCGCATACTGATCAACGAATGCCATAATATCCAGAAAAAAAGAAACCGAGAGTTGCCGGTGGATGAAATGCCTGAACGAATAGCACCTCCGGACGTCGATTATGAACTGCACGATGCATTGTTCAGCTTGAACGAAACGCTCCGTTTACCCATTCTTCTGCACTATGTTGAAGGATTTTCAATTAAAGAGATTGCGCAAATTTTACGTGTGCCTCAAGGTACGGTGAAGTCGCGAATGATGCGTGGACGACAGGAGCTTAAAAAAATATTAAGCAGGGAGGATCAGTTAATATGCGAGATATGAATGATTTGAAAAACGCATTTGGTCAGGCTGATGATGGCTTTGTCAGGAATGTATATCGTACTCTGTATAGCATACAAACAAATATGCAGAGAAAGCCTGTGAAGAAAACAGGCTTCCGCATGGTGGCTGTGATTGCGATAGTGTGCATACTGTCTTGCGGGACCGTTTTAGCTTTTACAAATACCTGGGGAATACTTGATTTCCTGAGTGAAAGACGGAATGGTGCAAAAGTTCTGCCCGAGGCTGCTGAAATGGTGCAAAAGGATATATCTCAAAAAGGCAACCAAACTGAATTCGCAGCTTTTGTGGTACGCGAAGCCGTATTTGACGGAAAGAACATATTCATTGTTGTGGATGCAAAACCATCCAGTCCGGAATATTTACTGTTAGGTCCGGATGTATACCCGTCTGACCCCATTGGTAATATGGGGCCGCTCTTCAGTGGCAAAACAGGTACTATTGCCGATTATGCCCGAGAGAACAATAAAGAAATGATAAACACATCTGTGGGAATCGACGGTGCTAACTGTTCCATTGATTATCTCCTCGAAGACGACGGAACTCTTGTTTACATGATAAGCGGCAACTATAGCGGCAGCTCTGCTCAATCTGAAATAGAAATGACTTGTGTTGCTGTTCCGTTTGTCAATCGGGGAGGTAAAGATGTCAGAGATATGTCCAATAAGAAGGAAACCACACTTTCTGTTATACTGGAAAATTCCGGGACTAAAGGAGCTGTAACCAGTACAGTACCTGTTGTCTATAGTGACTGCGGTGTACGTGTGGATAAGATTACACTTACCGGCTCAGCCATGGCGATTTATGCGGATATTGAATTTACGGTGATAGATAAAGAAAAATATGCCAAAGCAGATGGCGGATTCTGGTTTGAGTTTGTGGATGAAGACGGCAATCGTGTTCCCTCTGGCGCGTCTTCAGGTGAGGGTATTATAGAAATCGATGAAGATCACTTTATACAGAAGGTTACTTTGCAGGCTTCAGAAACACTGCCAGACAAAGTCGTTCTTCGCGGATACAATGGCTGGGATAAAAACAGGTATGAGACTCATACATTTGAAATGAAATAGAAGCATAAACCCGGGCAAGGATAAATCGTACAGGATATATTATGCCGCCCAGGCCTCACCAGGCTTAGACGGCATTTTTGTATTATTTGCTCTGAACAAACTTTATCTATGCAAACTTTGTTTGTCTGTACAAACTTTATTTGTTGACAGCAGCCAGAAACTTTATTGTGTTGCGTTACGCTATCCTTATTGTTATAATATTAATTGAATAAAATTACGCTGTTTTTGTTTTAAATAATACGACTTTTGGATGGAACAATAGCGTTCCCGCAGAGCATATGGGCTATTTCGGGTACGCTTTTTTATTATAAAGATTAGTATTTAGTATTCTGGCAGAAAGAAATTATGATAAATATTTTCTGTTGCAGTCTTGCGGAATTTACTTCCGGAAGTGTAATATGCATAAATATCACATAGGAGCTTACATATTAATGGCAAAGGGCCTTTTTGCCAAAAGGTTTAATAAATCAAGCCGCTAATATCAAGCCGTCAATTTAAAACCTTTAAGGAAAAAACGGCCCGGTTAATCGAAAGGAGAGCTGTATATGCCAAAATATTCAAAAGATGATGTCCTTAGAATTGTTAGAGAGCAAGATGTAAAATTCATAAGGCTTCAATTCACAGACATCTTTGGGACACTTAAAAATGTATCAATTACTGCCGACCAGCTTGATAAGGCTCTTGACAATAAATGTATGTTTGACGGTTCCTCCATAGAGGGGTTTGTGAGAATAGAGGAATCGGACATGTATTTATGGCCGGACCCCAACACTTTTGTAATTTATCCGTGGAAAACCCAGACGGGAAAAGTTGCAAGACTGATATGCGATATATACACTGCTGACGGAAAGCCTTTTGAGGGGGACCCCAGATATGTCCTGAAAAGAGTGTTGAAGAAGGCAGAAAAAATGGGATACGATACTTTTAATGTAGGTCCGGAATGCGAATTCTTTTTATTTCTGACAGATGATGAAGGAAACCCCACTACTATTACCCATGACAAGGCAGGGTACTTCGACCTTGGTCCTGTTGACCTGGGGGAAGATGCAAGAAGGGATATGGCGCTGGCATTGCAGGAAATGGGATTTGAAATAGAGACATCACATCACGAGGTTGCTCCCGGCCAGCATGAAATTGACTTCAAGTATAACGATGCCCTTACTACTGCTGACGCAGTACTTACTTTTAAATTGGTGGTCAAGACTATAGCACAAAAACACGGCTTGCATGCCACCTTTATGCCAAAGCCCATTTTCGGAATAAATGGCTCGGGTATGCATATAAACGCATCATTATTCAACAAAGGAAAAAATGTCTTTTATGATCCAAATGATGAATTACAGCTCAGCCAGGAGGCCTATTGGTTTATAGGCGGATTGATGAAACATGCCAGATCCTTCACAGCCATTACAAACCCTCTGGTGAATTCGTATAAAAGGCTTGTTCCGGGATATGAAGCACCTGTATATATAGCATGGTCCGCACAGAACAGAAGTCCGCTTATCAGAATTCCCGCGGCAAGAGGAGCTGCTACCAGGGTGGAACTAAGATGCCCTGACCCTGCGTGCAATCCATATCTTGCATTGGCAGTAATACTCAGTGCCGGCCTTGATGGTATAGAAAATAAAATACAGCCGCCGGTGCCAGTCAACAAGAATATTTATGACATGTCGGAAACGCAGAGATTTGAGGAAGATATAGATTCACTTCCGGGAAATCTGAAGGAAGCAATAGATGAAATGGAGAAAAGCAGTCTTGTGAGGGAAAGCCTTGGAGAGCATGTTTTTACCAAGTATGTAGATGCCAAAAACAGAGAATGGAATGATTACAGAGTAAGAGTTACCCAGTGGGAACTTGACCAGTATTTGAAAAAGTATTAATTGTAAGTATAGCTAAACGACTGGAAACAAGCCGATAGCTAATAAAACATGTGCTTTGAAAACTCCTGGAGAAAGCTGTGACTAATAAGGTGATTAATAATAAAATCATGAATAAAATTATGTTTTGTCAGCAGCCTGGTGAATAACATATTAGTAGTATATTTTTATAAAGAGAGATGTCTTTTATGAATAAATTTAAACCACTGATAGGCATAACCCCATGGTATGACTACGATAAAAGAATTACATATATAAAGGATGGCTACATTGAGGGAGTTGCCAGAGCGGGTGGATTGCCGGTACTTTTACCTTTGACCGTTGATGAGGAGTTTCTTGCAGACATAATGACAAGGTTTGACGGATTCCTCCTGTCGGGTGGTGCGGATATAGATGCTGTATATTATGGGGAATTTAACAGACCATACAATGGAGAGATTTCGCCCCATAGGGACAGGATGGAAATGTATATCGCCAGGAGGGCTGTAGAACTTAACAAGCCATTGTTTGGCATATGCCGCGGTATACAGGTAATGAATGTAGCACTTGGAGGTACTCTGTATCAGGATATTTTCTCGCAGGTAAAAGATCGTGAGCTTATAAAACATTCACAAAATGCTCCTAAGTGGTATCCTACTCATGATATAAGCATTGAGAGAAACTCCATAGTAGGTGCTGCTTTTGAAGGGGATTCTGTTTATGTAAATTCTTTCCATCATCAGGCGGTAAAAGATGTGGCGCCTTGCTTTAAAGTTACGTCCTGGGCTGCTGATGGAATTATAGAATCCATAGAGCATAAAGAGCATATTTTTGCCGTAGGCGTTCAGTGGCACCCTGAGCTCATGTGGCAGAAGGATCCGGTGCACCTCAGGTTATTTGATGCTTTTGTAATAGCAGCGGGAAAATATAAGCTAGAGGGGAAAGGAGACATTCCTTAACACAAAGTAATGCATTCTGTTCAGACAGGAATGTAGCTTTTATGTTAAAAGTTTTATGTTAAAAGCAGAAACTACAGATAACCAGAGGGAAACGGGGACATTTCTCAACGTAGAAGGAATATATTCTGCTGAGAAAGGAGTGTCCCCCTTACCTTAAATAATATACGGAGGTTGTTATGTGGGATATATTTGATGAAGCTTTTTTAAAACAGTATCTCGGAAAGCTTTACACCCCGGTGATCGGTGCGCTAAAAATCATTATAATAGTTGCAGTTTCCATTATTCTTGTAAAAGTTGGAAGTATTCTTATCCGCAAGCTGTTTGAAAGACAGAAAACTTTAAAATTTAATAAGGACATAAAAAAGATTGATACAGTGTCTTCTCTTACAGTAAGTGTTTTTAAATATGCTATTTATCTGATAGGAGGTACTGCTATCCTGTCAGATGTGTTTAAACTTAAATCTGTTCTTGCTGCAGCGGGAGTTGGCGGTATAGCTGTCGGTCTGGGAGCGCAGAGCCTAATAAAAGATGTTATATCCGGATTTTTTGTTATAATGGAGGATCAGTTCTCAGTAGGAGATTTAATTACATTAGACGGTTTAACAGGAACGGTTGAAGAAATCGGGCTGAGAGTTACAAGGCTCAGAAATTCCAATGGAGATTTTTACATAATCCCTAATGGAGAAATTAAAAAAGTCATAAACCATGTTAGAGGAAATAAAGCTGTAATAGTGGATGTACCTATCGCATACAGTACCGATGTGGAAAAGGCGTTTGATGCGGCCCAGAGGACTTGTGAGAAAGTTTTGGAGGAATTTCGCTCTGTTATTGTGGAAAAGCCTGAAGTTCAGGGTATTACCAATATGGGAGACAGGAACATGACGCTGAGGATATTTGCAAGAACACTGCCAAATGAGCAGTGGGCAGTTGAAAGAAGAATAAGAAGGCTTATTAAGGATGAATTTGACAGGGAGAATATAGAATTTTTCGACAGGGATAGATTTTTATTTAATAGAAGGGCACCGGAAGGAGGTGGCCAGGATGGCTGATAAGTTTTCTATAGGTGATATTGTCGAACTTAAGAAACAGCATCCTTGTGGGAGCAAACAGTGGGAGATAACCAGGACGGGAGCGGATTTCAGAATCAAATGTCTTGGTTGCTCACATCAGGTAATGCTTCCCAGGCCAAAGTTCGAGAAAAGCGTGAAAAAGATAATAAAAAGCAATATTTAATCTTCTCTCTGCCTGCATTATTTTATCCTTTTACAGAAATAATATAAATATGAAAATAATTAAATGCCTGCATATATTTAATGCAGGCATTTGTAAAAGGATGGTTAATTTGGAGCAGAGAAATAGAAGCAGTTTTTTAAAATATTTATTAACTTCACTCGTCACATCAATTGTTGTATGTGTAGTACTGTTTGCATTGGTTTCGGGATATTTTACGAAAGATAAAGATGATACTGACACACCTCCGGTGAAAAGCACGGACGATATGCCGCAGCCGCAGCAAATTGTAGCGGAAGAGCAGGTAAACACACCTGTTATAGCTTCTGTGGCAAGGAGCGCTTCTTCAGGTGTTGTGGGAATATCTGTATTGAAGGTAGACGGTAATTCCATATTTGACAGCGATTTGTCGGAAAAATGGGGTGTTGGCTCAGGAGTAATTGTAAGCACAGACGGGTATATACTTACAAACCATCACGTTGCCGGAGGAAAGAATAAAAGGATTGTTGTATCGCTGTCAGACGGAAGAAATGTGGATGGTGTCACTAAGTGGTCCGATCCGGTGCTTGATCTTGCTGTTGTAAAGATTGAGGCAGAAGGTCTGACAACAATTCCATTAGGAGATGCAACCAAACTGCAGGTAGGTGAGCCGGCTATAGCAATTGGAAATCCTCTGGGCCTTCAGTTCCAGAGAACAGTAACTTCAGGTATTATTAGCGCTCTCAACAGGACAATTAAAATTGAAACTGATGATGGCGTAAACTACATGGAAGATTTGATACAGACCGATGCAAGCATAAATCCCGGAAATAGCGGTGGTCCCCTTCTTAATTCCAAAGGTGAAGTTATTGGTATTAATACAGTAAAAGTGGCAAGCGCGGAGGCAATAGGTTTTGCTATACCTATAAATATTGCAATACCAATAATAAACCGCTTTGTGGAAAAAGGTGAGTTTATCGAGCCTTATCTGGGCGTATTTGCCTATGATAAAGAGGTAATACCATATTTAAATCAGGATCTTAAACTGGACAAAGGTATTTATGTGGTAAATGTGGATGAAAACGGACCGGCACATAAGAGTGGCATTCGCAAGGGCTGCATAATAATACAGGTGGACGGAATTGATATGCATACAATGCTGCAGTTAAGGACTCATATATATTCAAAAAACCCCGGAGATGTAATAAACGTTACGCATATTTCGCAGGAGACGGGAGAGGCTATGACTGTTCCTATAAGACTGTCTGCGAAGGAGCAGGACGGATTGATTACAAGATAGGAAATTGATGTATATTGAGCCAATAGGCAAATGAGCATGTGAGTAAAACTGATAAATGAACTCATGCAGCTATTGGCCGATATACTCACTGGTCTGAAATAAAATAAATAAGCCCATTAGTAAAAGTTTGACAGGCAAAGGGCAAATAGGAGAAAGGGAATAATTACGGGAAAAAAGGAAAATGTATAATTTATCCGCTATCAAGGAAAAAATTACATATGAGTACATTTAAGGAGGCAGGATATGGCGGATAATAATATTAAGAATGATGACGGTAATAACTTTGAGAAAACAATGAGAGAATACCTCAAACAGGCCAGAAAGAGGCTTGATAATGAATTTTCAGGTACAAGGGAAGCAATTAAGCTTGTGGCGACGGATAAGATGCGAAATTTCATGCAGACGATGGATAAGGGCCTTAGTAAGGAGGAAAGGGAGTTTTTGAGTTCACTCATTACTGAGGGTATGTATCAATCATTTTGTTATGGATATGGGGTTGGCAAGATAGAAGGCACATACCGTAAAAAAGTATATCTGTAAAAGCATTTCCAAGAAAAAAGTCTAATTATAAAAAACCTTGAAAAATATTGTAATTAGTAATAAAATGAAACAAAAGAAGAAGGGGTTGTAATATCTTGATGGATTGCACAGTGGTGTTAGCCACTGATTAATTTTACTATAATCTGTACAAGGGGGAAGTATTGGTGAGCAATACAAGTTATAATCCATATGAAACTGCCCAGCAGCAGTTTGATAGAGTAGCAGAGATATTAGAACTTGATGAGGCTACAAGAGAGCTTTTACGTCAACCGATGAGAGAGTATCATGTACTTATTCCTGTTAAAATGGATGACGGAAGTGTTAAAATATTCAAAGGATTCCGCGTCCAGCACAATGATGCCAGGGGCCCTGTAAAAGGTGGAATACGTTTCCATCCTCAGGAGACTATTGACACCATCAGAGCACTTTCCATGTGGATGACATGGAAATGTGCCGTAGTAGATATTCCTCTTGGAGGAGGCAAAGGCGGAGTAATATGTGATCCTCATAATCTTTCTGACAGAGAACAGGAACAGATTTGCAGAGGCTGGGTAAGACAGCTTGCAAGAGATATGGGACCTAATATTGATGTTCCTGCGCCTGATGTAATGACCAATGCAAAGCATATGCTGTGGATGCTCGATGAATATGAGACTATTCATGGAGGAAAATACCCGGGATTCATTACCGGAAAACCTGTTGGAATGGGTGGTTCCCTTGGGAGGACTGAGGCTACAGGTTATGGCGTGATTTTCACTTTAAGGGAAGCTCTCAAGGAACTTGGCATAGATATCACAAGCACTACTGCAAGTATACAGGGTTTTGGAAATGTTGCAAAGCATGCTGCTAAAAAGTATTGTGAACTGGGTGGAAAAGTGATTGCTATTTCATGTTGGGATAATACGGATAAAAAGTCATACACATTCAGAAAAAAAGACGGACTTGATATTGATGCTATGGAAGCAATTACTGATACATATGGAAGTGTAGACAAGAAAAAGGCACAAGATTTAGGTTGCGAGATACTTGATGGAGATGCGTGGATTGAACAGGATGTTGACATTCTTATTCCTGCTGCATTGGAAAATCAGATAACTATCAGTAATGTAAACAAG
>ENA-OWPA01001485-OWPA01001485.1-bioreactor-metagenome-genome-assembly--contig:-NODE-1485-length-15044-cov-5.209461_pt1 | contig 15044 bp, 11 predicted proteins | sample MGYA00238139_ERZ651803 | MGnify/ENA primary metagenome ERZ651803 (study PRJEB26909, sample SAMN07631231) | bioreactor metagenome | isolation source: Switchgrass digestor | place: USA: Dartmouth...
CTGGAATTGCCCTCATTGCCTGCTGCTATTACAACACCAAAACCCACATTTCTGGATATTAATGATAAGTAGCTGGTGAGGGCATCTCTTCCGTCATGAGGTCCGAAGGAGGTATTGACAGCAATGCATACGGCTATCGGACGGTTGAATTCAATGGCTTTCAGCCTTAGATACTCCAAAGCAAACAATATATCAATAGACTCATAGCAGGGGACATCCTCCCTTACCAGAAAAAAGTCCCTTAAATACCTCTTGGCCTGCTTCAATTTCACCACTATTAATTCTGCCTCAGGGGCTACCCCTGCAAAATTGCTCTCCGGAAGTTCACTGCCTGCAGCGATACCTGCAACCATTGTGCCATGCCCTATTTCATCGGTTGTAGGCACAATGCTCAGGGGATTATCAGTTCTTAAGGCTTCATTTATCTGCTCCCTTGTATACTCCGTTCCGTAAAAGGTAAGGGGCGGATAACTCTCGCTTTGTATCGTCTGATCCCATATAGCTGCTATCCTTGTAGATCCGTCCGCATTCCTGAAAGCAGGATTGGTGTAATCAATACCTGAGTCTATGATACCTATTAGCACCCCCTGCCCGCGCAGATTAAAGGTTGGTATGCTGCGAAGGCGAAAAAGCCCTGAGGCCTCCAGACTGGACTGGCTTACAAGTCCATACAGGGCCGGCATGACAGAATAGCCATATTTATATATGATTTCATTGGTTATCTGGGAAACAGGAACATGTACAACTGCATGAAAGAAGTTGATTATATGAACCGTGGCATTTTCAAAGGCATCAAAAACCCTCATGTTGCCATTATATGTAATTAACAAGTCTGCATACTCTTCGTCTATCATTCTATTTCCTACATCAGAGGTCATAGCTCCTCCTATCGGACATAATTAAGGCATATATATTTTAACAGCTATCATATAAACATATATGCAGGCATAGTATCCTGTTATGACAAATTATTGCTACTTTCCAATTGTTATATCGCTGTGTTAAGCCTGCCCATCCGAAGCAATTCTGCATATAAGATTATAAAGAATGTACAGCGTAAATGCCCTGCTATGGATTATAAAGCTCAAAATAAATGAACAGATCCTAAATTGAAAATCGAAATGCAACCCTTTCGAATTCAGATTAACATAAAAACGTCTAATAAAATATATATGCCAGATGGTTGCATCTTGGCTTGCAAAAAGATTGGCTTAGCCAGTCTTTTTGTTTTCAAAAGTTTCTAAATCATATATCCTAGATATGTTGGTGGCAGAACGGAGGATATATGTCTAAATTTTTCACTTATGAGGAAAGACTTGAACTACAGAAATATCTAAAAGAAAGCCTTTCTTTCAAAGAAATCAGTCGTAGATTAGATAAAAATCCAACTACTATATCAAGGGAGATACGTAAGTACAGTTCTGAAGTTGCTACAGGATTTCCAGGTTTCCCTTTCAATGCATGCAAAAACCGCTTCAACTGTAGAAACAAAAATGTATGCGGTAAAGACTGCACGAGAAAAACTTCGATCTATTGTAAGCTTTGCCCTACTTGCAATAATAACTGTACCGACTTTGTTCTAGAAATCTGTACAGCAAGATTTAGGGTCCCATATGTTTGTAATGGCTGTGTTACATTGGGTAAATGTTCCCTACTTAAAAACATATATGATGCAGAGAATGCCCACATCAAGGCACATGAGTCAATATCGCAATCCAGAAGAGGACTTTGCATATCCGAAGAAGAGATAAAAAGACTTAATTCAATCATTTCCCCACTAGTTCAAAGAGGGCAATCGATACATCAGATATATGTTATTCATCAAGAAGAGTTGATGTGCAGTGAAAAAACCATCTATAACTACATCGATGCCTGCTTGTTTGATGTTAGAAATATCGATTTACCACGCAAGGTTAAATTTCGTGAGCGATATAAAAAACCGGAATTCAAAGTGGATAAAGGTTGTCGTATTGGACGTAACCATGAAGCTTTTCTTGCATTTCTTGATAAAAATCCGGAAACTTCTGTAGTACAGATGGATTCAGTAATAGGAAGTAAGGGAGGAAAATGTCTACTTACAATTCACTTTGTTGAAACTAGTCTAATGCTAGCTTTTCTAAGAGATGCCAATACTTCAAAGTCAGTTACTGACATATTTGAAATGCTCTACGATAAGCTTGGAAAGCCTCTTTTTAAGAAACTATTTCCGGTTATTCTAACTGATAATGGCAGTGAATTTTCTAATCCCAAAGCAATCGAATATAGCGACGAAAAATTCACTGGACTTCGTACCAATGTATTTTACTGTGATGCAGGAAGTCCATACCAAAAGGGGGCTATTGAAGTTAACCATGGACTAATCCGCCGAATTCTTCCAAAGGGAACCAGTTTCAACAACCTAACACAGGAAGATATCAGCTTGATGATGAACCATATCAATTCTTACAAAAGAAAAAAGCTGAACAACCGTAGCCCATACGAAACGTTCAGCTTTTACCACGGAGAAGAGGTATTACATAAACTAGGATGTTCGCCGGTACCCACCAGTGACATCATGTTAAAACCATCTCTTCTCAAAAAATAATATAAAAAGTGCCGCCAACAGCTCATTAAGAACTAAGAAAAGGGGTTGATTCTCCGATTACAAAAAAATCGAGAGGGGGTTGACTTCCTTTTGGCATGCCTATTTTCTATATCATACGCCAGAAAAAGCAAAAAATCAAACTGCATTTGAATTACAAAGGTGGCTTTTCGTTTACAAAACCTGCATTCTGATTTCAAAAGCTGCGTCTCGTTTACAAATATTTAGTTGTCGGTTACGAATGTTGCATCTCACTTTACAAAGTGGCATTTCATTTTACTATTAAGTAAAAAACGTGTAACATTAGTTATGCTTTACAGAATTTTCTACAAATTGATTGTTTTTAATTACTTCTTTTTATATACTAATTGTATGGAAAACTATACCTCTAATAAGTGTATAGTTTAAAAATCTAATTTTTTACGTTGATATATTACAAACCGAAAATTTAGAATTTTAAGGTGATTAAAATGACACTTGATGAAAATTTAAATAGAGTTATTAACCAAATCAGTGATGCTACTCGTGAAGCAAATGAATCAATGGCCGGTTACTATTATCAGATAGACCAAACATTGTTTAGGATTTTATCAGGTGATGAGAATAAGAGATATAGACTAGAAAAAATTGAAGATTACACGGAATATTACGAGGATGACAATAATAATCAATATATTAAAGTTGTGCAAATAAAATATCATAATTGTAAGGTTACAAATTCAAAAGTATATAAACCAATTCTTTATGGTTATATCTCATATCTCGCTTTTGTTGAAACTAATATCAATGTCAACTTTTCAATGGAAATTCTTATTGGAACTGATATAGGAATTGAAGTAGATAAAACCAGTTCACTTGAAGGTATCCTAAGTTATGCTCCATTTACAGACTCATATAAAGAATACCGATCTAAATGGCGGGAAAATTTTGAGGGGGACAGGCCTAGATTTATAGATTCTCAATTACATCGAGAAAACTTTATGAATTCATTGAGTGTAACAGAAGGTCAAAATTATAACGATTTAAAAAGAGAAATAATTGACCTTATTAAAGGAATACATATAATACCAAGAGTGTCTGAAGAAACTTATTATTCATTTTATTGGAATATAGTTAGGGATTATGCGATAAATCACGCTGGTGAAATAATTACAAAGGAATTACTTATTGATAATGTAAATCGCGAGGTGGATTGCTTTATAGCAACTGGTGATACAGCCTTTTTCAATAGCAATAATTATAATACCTATGTTCAGTATAAAGTTGCTGGGCTTATTTCAATATACATAGAAGATATTATTGATAATCTGGAAATGAGCTTAACGCATTATCCTGAAATGGAGGAAAAGGTGGTAAAATATAAAACTCTAATCTATCCATTAATACAAAAGCTATTATTGAAGCATTTAGATACACGTAGTAAAAGGAAGGCTTTCTTGGATACTGTTATTCCTGGGAGTTTAATTAATTTTACAGATGAATTAGATAATGAAATAGATCATTTTAAGGAAAATAGGGTGTACATAGAAAGTGTATTACGCAAGTTAGCCAAAATTTTCGACTTTATGAATATTGAGAGTGTTGAAGAAGCTGAAAATATATTGGATACAACAAAAAGCCTATGGAAAATTAAGAACATAGATGAACGGGGAGAAGCAATACTTATTGCCGGATTAACAGATGATCCATTACAAAAAGCAATACTTTCTACACTTACTAGAAAATACATCAGTTTAAATGAATATAGTGATGTTTGGTATTTTTATGATATTGATCTTAAATGTAACAACCCTTTACCATATGAGATAGATGTTGCTTATCCAAACAGTTCACATAAGATAATTTCACAAGATAAAAGAAGAAATTATTTTAGAATTGAATGTTTAAAATGTTTAAAAACAAACAATTTATGTGACCATAGTGACTGTAATTATATCATAAAGGAGGAGTGTAAATTTGGTTGAGTTAATATCTGATTTATTTATTAGTAATAATTTTTCAAATTGGAATGATTTCAGGTTTCGAGATAAATTCGATTTAGTATTTAAAAACCAATATGAAGCTTATCTTATTAAGATATATGATCATGTACCATCAATAAATGAAATCATGGAAGCACAACAGTATATATATGAGTATATAGTAAGATTACCCAACGAAAATGCGCTTAAATATAATACAAATTTGATAATTTGTCATGCATTTGATAAAACACCGGAAGCTTTGATATTGGAAAGTGACAAATATACTTGTAGAAAATATTTCTTAAATACTTCATCTGAAGCTACTTTGAAGCAAGACTTTAAGTTGCTTCCGTTTGTTGATTTATCAAATGCGATCAATAATGGAAATGTTGTTAACCTTGAAACGATATTAATAGAAAATCTTGGTACAGAATTATATTCAAAACTAATATCAGAGGAATCAAATTTTGATAGTATATAAAAAATAGAGGTAATAGAAAATGATTAATTTTAGAATTATAGAAGTTGAAATTAAAAATTTTCGAGGATATAAGTATCAAACGTTTAATTTTGAAAGTAATGATCAACTTATTATTCTTGGTGGACCTAATGGATATGGGAAGACGTCCTTTATTGATGCGATAGAGTGGTGCTTGACAGGTGATGTGAGAAGAATTTCTGATGAAGTTAAGGCAAGGAAGGAATCAAACTTGTCGATAATGAAAAAGGGATTAATTCAGCATAAAAATGCTGGGAATGAACCTGTTTCTGTTCAGTTGAAGATTATTTTAAATGGTGTACTTCTAACTATTAAAAGAGTGTCAAAGAGAAATGCAACTACGTATCTTAGGGATGATACTACAGTTACCATTACAAAAAGTGAAGGTGTCCAAGGAGATAGCATAGATGAGATTTTTAATGGTAACTTTTCAATAACAGAAAACTTCTATGATCATTTTATTTGCTCTCACGATAAAAATTTGAAGATTTATGAAAAAGGTAGAAAAGATTTGTATGACCTTTTTAAATTATATTTGGGAAGTAATTCATCTATTGAATATATACAACAAAAGCTCGATAAAGCGTTGAATGATATAAATGAAAGGATTAAACAGCTAACATCTGAGCAAGAAATAGTTGATAAATTGCTGGAAAGAGAAACCAAGTCAGAAGATATACAGGGTGCTGTCGATAAATATAATGATTTACATCCAGAAGACAGAATTACAATTGAGGGTCTTTCAAAAAAACTAACTGATTTTGAAGAAAAAAGGGAAAATATAAACAAACTTATTTCGTTAAAAAGAGCATCGGAGCTTAATCAAGAATATATATTACATAAAGAATTCAGGATATTAAAGAACAAATATGATAAATTTAAAAAGGATATTTACAATGTTTACCCACAAAATGCTGAACTAATTAATTTAGTTAAAAATTATGAATATTCGAATGTTATTAAAGAGATTAGCAAAATCAATGAATTTTTGTTAGAAATAGAAGGCTTGAGAGAACAGTTTCCTATAGCTTGTAATCTGATGGAATTATTAAGGAAAATTGACTTTATTAATGAAGAAAGAAAGGTAGATATTTTTTTAAAAATTGAGGAAATTAATAAACTAGAGGAAGAATACAGCAAATTAAGTCAGATTATCAATGAATCAAAAAATCAAAGTGAATTAACACAAGCTATTAATACTTTGGTAGCAAGTTCTAAGGTTTGGTACGAATATGTTGAACATAAACACGAATGTCCATTGTGTAGAAGGCCTAACTTGTCTCTTGAGGAAATTAAGCATGCAATTGATATAACTTTAAATGAGCTAGATTCAAAAGCAAGAATAGTTTCACAAAGTATCGAGAGACAAAAAGAAACACAAAAGCAAATTATGCTATTTAGTAACAAGATAATTTCAACATTATTAGAAATAACGAAAAAACAGTATGATGACCTTATTGGTATAAAAAATGCATTTGATCTCGTAAATGATTATTTAAAAGAATGTGAGATATATGGAATTAAAGCTGAAGAATTAAACCAGGAAGCAATAGATAAAAAGTTAAAAATCCTATTTGACGATCAGGATAAACATATAGGAGGTAAATACTCAGATTATTTATTAACTGACTTAGTTACTCTAAATAATCAAATAGAAGAGAATGAAAAAATAATAAAAGATTCTGGAATTGATTATGAGTATATAATTTCACTCGATAAAGCTGCATTACTTAATGAACAGGCTTTATTGAATAAAATTATTGAGTTTATTAGTCATTCGGAGAATATACAAAAGAAGAAGCGGATTTCAGAAGAGTTAACGTTATTGGATGTTAAGTCTAAAGAGATTAATGGAATTAAAACAAAAGTATCGCAATCTGAGGGCCAATATGAAGCTCAAATTAGTAAGAAACTTGAATCAGTGATTAATACTATTTATAGAAAAATCAATCGCCATACAAATTTTGAGGAACTAACTATTAGAAGACCCGGTACAAAAGCAACAAATTTAGAAGTATTAATTGATTCAGATACTAATTTCAGTAATGTAATGAGTACCGGACAAATAACATCTGTGGCATTGAGTTTTTTCATTGGATTAGCTTTGACTGAGAATAGTAGTAAGTTTAAAGCATATTTCATGGATGATCCTATTCAAAGCCTAGATGATGTTAATGTTTTGTCATTTGTTGATTTGTTAAGAACTCAATTTAGGTCAAGTAATAGGTTTGCTGAGCAAATCTTTATTACAACATGTGATGAGGATTTTAAGGACTTACTTGAGTATAAAATGAAGCACTATGAAATCGGGGTAAAGCATCTTAAGTTCATGGATTATGGGAAATACATAGTTGAGTGATTTATAAAAAATAGTAAAAGCAGCTATTTAGTGCTGTTCATAACTTAAGTCACGATATATGGGATGCATTAAATATTGAGCTAAAACACTCTATCGCAGATTATTTATATAAAATCAATAATTGATAATAGAATGCTAAAAGAGGATATAGGCGTCACGTTTATATCCTCTTTTAAGATTATTAAGTAAGAAACCGACTGCTTTATTTATCTATAGAGCAAGCGGCTTCTTGATTTACAATTAAAAGTGACCACCGATTTACACATAAAACTGACCATCTAGCGAATAAAATTTAAGTTAGTTAGTCAATAACTTTGATTCGTTTTCTCATAATTTTTACGTTTAAAATTGACCACCTAATAAAAATAATATACCATACTTTTGTAGAATTTACGAAAGGTGGTTAAGGAGGAATTGAAAAATTTGAGAGAATGGGCAGCAGTACAGGAATTACATAAAAGAAAGGTTCCGATTCTTAGGATTGCAAAGCAGTTGAAAATGTCAAGAAATACTGTTAAGAAGTTAATAAGGCTAAAGGAGGAGCCGAAGTATACCAGAAATCATTACCCTTCTAAAGTTGAATCGTATCTAGACCAGATAATAGTTTGGCGAACTTCCCCTGAATATGATTTTAATGGTACTAGGATATTTAGAGAATTGGTGAAAAGAGGTTACAATGGTTCAATTAATCCCATCTACAGAGTCTTAAAGAAAATTGATGAAGGGAAAAGTGAAATTTCACCTGATGCAACTGTTAGAGTTGAAACACCTCCTGGAGATCAAGCTCAGTTTGACTGGGCAGAATATCAGGTAGTAGTAAATGGGCGAGTTAGAACTGTCTATTGCTTTAGCATGATACTAGCAGCAAGTAGGAAGAAGGCAATATGTTTCTCATTATCATGTGATGCTGACGCAATTTATGAAGCAATACAAGAACTCTACGATGACTTAGGTGGTGTTACACAAGAACTTTTAATTGATAATCCTAAGGCCCTTGTCATAGAAAATAACCTTAAAAGTGAGGATGAAATAAAATACAATGAGCAAGCACTTCTTTTAGCTGCACATCTTGGTACAGAGCTTAATGCATGTAACTGCTACTGGCCTCGTACAAAAGGTAAAATAGAAAAACCATTTCAATACATAGAAGAACAATTTATCAAAGGAAACACATTTTTTTCTATGGAAGAGTTGAATAGAAGAGGAAAGGAATTTATCAGAGATTGGAATGGACAAGCTCATACGACCACAAGACGAATTCCTAATGAATTTTTTGAAAACGAGGAAATTCAGGCACTCTTACCACTACCTAACACTAGATTTAGAATGAAAGCCCTTGAAAAAAGAAAAGTGAGTAGCGATGGATACATACACATAAATACAAATAAGTACAGCGTGCCAATAAAGTATGCTACAAAGCACCTTATGTACCGTATCGTTTATGGATTCCGTATAGAACTATCTACAGAGGAACAAGAATACATTATGTCTCTTGAACTTCAAGATGGTAAACATGGCATATTTAAAAACCCTGAACATTATGAAGCCATCGCAGTAAAAGCTAGCAAATCTATCCCACAAATAAAAAGAGATTTTACCAGTACATTTAAAAATGGAGAAGCATACTTAAAAGCTGCAACAGGGCTTTTTGGACAACCTAGTTATCATGCCAGAAAGATATTAGAGCTACTAGATCTTTATGAACCTGAAGTGCTAGATAAGATAATTGCATATGCAATTGCCAATAACAAGCTAGATATTAAGTCAATAAAGCAACTGATAAGAAATGATTTCTTTAAAATCATAGCAGATGAAGCTGAAACTAAGAATTCTATTGAAAGTACTGATATAGGTGGAATCATAAGAAGCTTAGACTACTATGAAGAAAGTAGTGAGGTAACAGCATTATGATGACAAAAGCTATGAGAAATGACGACAAATACATTCGTGAACAGCTAAAACACTTTAAGCTAGTTGATATACGAGAAAACTATCAAATCATCATAGAAGAGGCTATAAAAGAAAAACTAGGCTATAAGGATTTCTTAGTTAGACTAATCCGAGTTGAAGAAGAAGGAAAGAAAAAGAGACTAACAGAAAAACTAATACTCAAGGCGGGATTTGATTTTATCAAGACTCTTGACGATATAGAATACGACTTTAATGAAAGTATTAGCTATCAAAAGGTTAAGGAGCTAGGTACACTATCATTTATGGATCGTAATGAAAATATCATAATCATTGGCCCACCTGGAGTTGGTAAAAGTATGATTGCTACTGGCATTGGGATAAACGCCTGTAATGCTGGGAAAAGTGTTATGTTTATCAACGCAAAGGAATTAATGGACAAACTATCAGAAGCGGCTAAGAAAGATACTCTAAAACAGATGTTAAAGGCTTTAAATAAGGTCCAGCTCCTTATCATAGACGAACTCTCCTATGTGAAAATGGACAAAGAAAAAGAGAGCATATTTTTTCAGGTTATCCGGCAAAGATATGAAAAAAGCTCTCTAATCATAACAACTAATCTTCCCTTAAGCAGATGGGATGAAATATTTACAGGTCAATTAGCAGCGACCGCAATATTAGATAGATTAGTTCATCATTGTCATATCCTTAGTATAACAGGAGATAGTTTTCGTGTCAAAGGTGAGAAATATCTATCTGAAGTAAAACAAGTAGGAAAACCAAGAAAACAAAATGCTAAGGAGGGAAAATAGATGGCAAATGTGCCTAAAGAAGATTATGAAAAAATAGCAAACTTGTATAATGAATCTGGGGATAAAGCTACTATGGAATATATAGGAGAGAATTATGGTATTAAAGCTCCTAGGGGAGTATTAATGAGAATTAAGAAATACCCAGGGTTTAGCTATGATGCAGAAAATAAGAAAATTATCATTCCCAAAGCTACAGAAGGAGAAATCTTTATGGGGATAGATGAAATATGTAATAAAAAAACATCAGCCCCAAAAATAGCTTCTGTTAATGAAGTTAGAGATATTTCTCTTGAATTACTATACAAAGAACTTATGCAAGAGAAATTGATGGAAATAAGTAAATATATTAAGCTCAACCGATATTCAAATACGGTTATTATTGATAGAACATCATTGTCAATAGATGGATACCAGATATCTATAAACTAGCTATAAAATGGTCAATTTTAAACGTAAATAAATAATATAAGTGGTCAATTTTAAGTGTAAATGCTCAAAATTGACCACTTGGGAAACATGAAAATTTTTACAAAAGATTATTGCATCTGATGGTCAAATTTATTCGTAAAAAGTGGTCAAAATTACTTGACAATCAACACATTGTACCTCTATATTCCTGCCAATGGAAAAACCCAAATCATTCAGCCATTTTCCCTGTAGGTTTACTCTAGGTACTCGGTTATTCACTCCCGTTCCTTCATATACCTTTAGTTTTAGTGGTGTCAATCAAAAAGTTGACCACCGTGATAATCAAAAAATTTACCACCCCAAGGCAGTTTTTTAGTTTTCAGTTATGCTTAAGTTTAACTTCCGTTTGCTCTCCTTGAATCTGTAGGAATCACCAACGAAGGGTATTACATGGGAGTGATGAGTAAGACGATCCAGTAGAGCTATGGTTAATGCATTATCACCAAACACCTCCCCCAAACGTCCAAATTCTAGGTTTGTTGTAATAATGAGGCTACCACGTTCATAGCGTTCTGAGCAAAATTGAAATAGCAATGGACTTCCTGCCCCTAAATTTATGTATCCTAGTTCATCTAGTATTACTAATTCAAACTTGTTCCAGGTCCTTAGATATCGTGGTAGGCGATACTCACTTTCTGCCTTCAACAGCTCTTGTATAAGATCATTTACCTTAATGAATCTTACCTTAAACCCCTGCTGAATTGCAGCTACGCCTATAGCAGTGGCAATATGCGTTTTTCCAGTGCCAGATTGTCCAACACAAATGACATTTTCTCTTTTCTTGATAAATTGACACTCTGCTAATGAGACTATCGTTGTTTTGGGTAATTTAGGAATGCTATTAAAATCAAATTTATCTAGGGTTTTTGCTTCTATGAACTTCGCTTGTCTTAGTCTTTGTGTTAGTCTTCTTTCTGACCTTGCGTGAACCTCTGTAGCTAAGCAAGCTGATAGAAAGGCAGTAGGTGTTTGATTTTGTATCATGGCATCCCGAGCCAAGTCTCGGAAGGCTCCTTTAAGTCCTGGTAGCTTTAGCTGTTTACAATATATATCTATCATTGCTTCTTTAGGATCTAGTATTTCGCTCATGCCGTAACCCCTCCTAAGAAGCAATCAAATTTTGTTGGACTATCGATTGGTAGCTCTAAATGAGAACTATTGCGTAGCAATGGTGGCTCCGCGGTTTTACTTCTGATAGTTTTTTCTACTATTAGGTATTTAATTGTTCCAAGGTTAGGACTTCCAATTCTTAAGCTCTCTTCAATTGCAGAGAGGACATCTTCAAAATCATATTCCTGATTTAATAGCAGTATCTTTGCAAATTCTCTGTAGCCTTCTGCACTCTTACTACATAGGAGCTCTCTTAGTATTTGATAGACCTTAGGCAGTTTACGCACTACCAAGGCATTTTTTACAGCCCTAGGCTTCATTTTTAGTATAGGTAAATAATGTTCAAGCTTCATGACCTTTTCCCTCTGACGATAGCAACGTTCATGAGTAGTTACTAGCTTAGAAGAGTCATATACTTCGATTCTATCAACAAAAGCCTCTATTCTTAAAGGCTTCAAGCCATATTCAGGAGGGATAGAATAAAGATTTCGATCATACTCAAATAAAAGCAGGCGATTACTAGTGGCAATTTTGGTTTTTGAACATTTAAAGTGAATGGATGGTAGTGGTCTTAAGGCTTCCTTTTCCTGTTGCCAGTCCTTTGCTCTTAATTGGCGTTGCTTTTCACACCAGCTAATTAGTCTTTCATTTAGTTCATCCAAGGAGCTAACGTGAGGTACAGGTACCATAACATTTAATCGTACAAATTTTACTAGATTCTCTACGGTGCCTTTCTCATTGCCCCTAGCGGGATTGCAAAACTCACTATCAAATAGATAATGAGCTCTTAAGCTAGAGAATACAACATGTTCTTCTCGATTAGGACCCTTTAGTATTTTAGTAACTGCGGTTTTAGGATTGTCATAGACTAGGTTTTGAGGGACACCACCAAGCCATTCAAAAGCCCTTTTATGACCTTCAAGGAAAGCTTCAAGTGAAGCCCATACAAAAGGAACTAGGCTCGCTTTAAGTCTTAAACAAAACAATGAAACTTCCGTTTGTTTACCATCAATGTAAACCTTAGCTCTACCCCAATCGACTTGGGCTTGTTCGCCCCAATCGGCAGATAAGGGAACATGAAATTCCTTTTGCTGTTCTTTATTTAATCTAATGAACCTGCGAACAGTAGATTCGCTACCAGTGAAACCATGTTCTTCAGTAAGTCTTTGATAAATACGTCTAGCAGTATGACGTTGCTTTTTAGGAGCAGTTTCGTCCTGCTTCAACCATTCAAGAATAATATCCTTAAATGGGTCTAATACTGGACTAGGCTTAGATTTGGATAAGTTGTATTTAGGTATTTCAGAGTTTTCAAGTGCTTTTCTTACGGTTTGCCTTGCTATGTCGAGATTACGGCTAATTTTTCTTATAGACCAACCTTCCACAAAGTGCTTTTTTCTGATATACTCAATATCGACCATTCTGATCATGTCCTTTCCTCCTATACGATAAAGTCTCGTCAACTTTTATCATACAGGATTGGGCTCTCAGGGTGGTCAACTTTTTTGTTATCATTTTCTATTTTACTGGTCAAATTTTATGTTATCACTACTACTTTTGAAGTTTCAGAACCACATACAGGGCATTTTGCTTTCTTTGCTTTAGTAGAAATAAATAATTTGATGCTTTCATCTGAATGAGAAACTTTGGTGTTAGTATAATATTGTAGACACGATTTTCCGAATGCTATAAAATATAGTAAAGGAAGGAAGTGTCTAGAATGTCAAAAAGATATACAGAAGAATATAAAAACACCATTGTAGAGCTTTACAATTCCGGTAAAACACTTGCTGAGCTTAATAGTGAATATGGCCTACCTAAATCCACAATATTAACATGGGTAAAGAAAGCTGAACCCATTGCAGTAGATAATAATAAAACAATTACACAAGCTGATTATCAAGCCATGCTTAAGAAGATGGCTAGAATTGAAGAAGAGAACGAAATATTAAAAAAAGCCATGGCCATATTTGCAAAGAAGTAAGCTCAATATATAAGTTCATTACTGACAATAAACATATCCATGATATAAAACTAATGTGCAAAGTTTTAAAGGTTTCTAGAAGCTCATATTATAAAAATCTCAATAAAAAAGAAAGTAAAAGGAGCATTGAAAATCGATTTTTAGAAAATGAAATTCTGAATATATATAAAGCTAGTAAATCTAGATATGGAGCTCCTAAGATATATGAAAAATTAAGGGCTAATGGTGTATTTATAAGTCTTAAAAGAACCCAAAGACTTATGAACAAGCTAGGTATCAAATCAATAGTATGCAAGAAGTTTAGACCATATTCATCAAAAAATAATGTTGAAAGTAGAGAAAATATAATAAATAGAGATTTCTCTACAACTGGAATCAATCAAAAATGGGTAACCGATATTACTTATATTCATACAATTAAAGATGGTTGGTGCTATCTAGCTTCTGTTATGGATCTTAATAGTAGGAAGATAGTTGGACACTTTATGTCTAAAAATATAGATACTACATTGGCTATAAAGGCCTTAGATAATGCCTATAAACTTCAAAAACCTGCTAAAGGTCTAATTATTCATAGTGATTTAGGAAGTCAATATACAAGCTATGAATTCGGGGAATATGTTAAAGAGCACAAACTGATTCACTCCTTTAGCGGTAAGGGAAACCCCTATGATAATGCATGTATAGAATCCTTTCACTCAGTATTGAAGAAAGAGGAAGTTAACCTGGTTAAGTATTTTGATTTTGATGTTGCCAGACTTGCAATATTTGAATATATTGAGTCATGGTATAATAGAGAAAGAATACATAGCTCTCTAGGCTATATTACTCCCCAAGAGTGGGAAGATAAGTTTAAGAGGGTTGCATAAAATTTATTCGAGAAAATGTGTCTACTATATTGACATAGGTCCACTTTATTTACGAAAACCCCTTTTAAATTTATTAAATTTGCAGTAGAATTAGATTGCACTTATATCAAAACTCCTTTCGATGTTTTTCTCGCAATTAACATTTTAGAGAGTTTTGCTTATAAGTGCATCTTTTTTTTGAAAATAAAATGTTGGAGCTTATATACCCCAACATTTATTATAGAACCTTTTTTAGTTGTATGCAAATAATGATTAATAAATTTATGTTAAGGAGGTGATGCCTATGCTTGCATTGGTACATGTATTCTAGCTTTAATAATAAAACTAAAGGAGGAAAAACATGATCGGTATCGAGCAATATCAAAAAATCCAGGAATACAAAGAACTTGGACTTGCCCAGACCAAGACTGCTAAAGCGCTGGGGCTCACCTATACTTCTGTCAGTAATGTCACCGCCGGGGTATAATTGACCCATAAAGCCGGACAAGAA
>ENA-OWPA01001486-OWPA01001486.1-bioreactor-metagenome-genome-assembly--contig:-NODE-1486-length-15036-cov-2.594091_pt1 | contig 15036 bp, 13 predicted proteins | sample MGYA00238139_ERZ651803 | MGnify/ENA primary metagenome ERZ651803 (study PRJEB26909, sample SAMN07631231) | bioreactor metagenome | isolation source: Switchgrass digestor | place: USA: Dartmouth...
TTATATTGTCGGCACCCGCGGGTATTATATTTTATATTTTTAGCCCTTTAAATGCAGCATTTAAAATAGGGGCATATCTGCTTTTTATTGAGATGGGAATTATTTTTAAATTAATGGTTTATGTATCGGCACTGAATAATTATAAGGTTATATCCTTAAGCTTTTTCCTAGGATTTTTAGTAACGGGTGTTTTGTCATATTTTATAATACAGATGAAAGATCACCCCATGAATACAATTACCCTTTTAATATATGCTTTTGATTTTGGAGCGTCTATTACCATGACGGGTATTTTGTTTAGTATTAAGGGTTATTTTTCAAAGAGATCGAATAATTATTTTGACTTTCTTTTATACCTTAAAAAATATCCCGCTCTTTTTTGTTCTAGTCTAATATATGGTTTTGGTTTATATATACATAATTTTGTGTTTTGGATTTATCCCGAAACCCGAGACAGTGTGGCAAGCTTCATTTTTTCAACCAAATATGATATGGCTTCTTTTATAGGAATGCTTACCATTATACCTGCAACAGTCTTTTTTGTGGTAAGGGTGGAAACATCCTTTTACGACAATTACAAGGCATATCTTGAAGCAATAAATGAAGGGACTGTTGATCAGATTGAAAAGACAAAAAAAGAAATGCAAAATACCCTTTGGAGGGAATTGTTTTTTATAATTGAGGTTCAGATTGCGGCCTCTTTATTCTTTATTGTAATAGGTATGGGAATTCTGCCGGGGGTAGGAATGTCTAATGAGATTGTAGAGATGTATCCTTTTTTGTCCTGCGGATACTTCTTTACTTTTTTAATGTTTATAACAAATACCATCCTTTTATATTTTCAAAGCTATAATGATGTGCTTATGATTAATATACTCTTTTTCTTTTCAAATCTTATTTTTACTGTTTTAACGGCATTAATGGGAAGTGATTTTTATGGTTTGGGCCTTATTGGATCTGGAATAATTTCATTTACTGCTTCATTCAATAAACTTAAAAAAACAATGGATAATATTGACTATGTACTATTTTGTTCACAGTCTTTAAGAGAACAAAATAGGATAACCTTTTTTGAAAGGTTTATTGCAAAGCTTGACGGAAAAAAGGTTGATTAAGGTGGTTAATAATGATAGGAATCAGAAAGAAATATTTAGTGAGATATATAATTCCTATTGGGGCGGTATTTCTTGCCGCCGCTGTTGTTTGCCTCGTACTTTTAATTTCAAATATGGAAAAGGATAATGAGACCTCTATTAAATTAGATAAATCCATAATTAAAGAAGAGCCCCTTAAGGACAACCTTTTACTCTATACCGAATATGATCAGGGCGATGTGATAACGGCTTATGTTACGGTATATAACGGTATTGATCCTAAAACCGGCATATTATATGACTTTGATGAAATGAATAAACTAAAGACTGAATCTGATGGTGAACCGAAACTTAGGGCTCATATTAAGATTGTGGACAGGGATGATAAAACGATTGTTTTGGGGGAAGACGGGGAAGACCCCAACTGCACAATTGAACTTCGGGGCCAGTCCACAAGGAGGGAAGAATTAAAGTCATATAAGATAAAATTTTATGACGGAATTGGCTCCTTCAGAGGACAGAAGGTTTTAAATTTAAATAAAAATACAAAGGACTATTCAAAAGTTAAACAAAAATTTTGCTTTGATTATATTGCACTCTTCCCCGATATGATATCTATGAGGACAACCTTTTTCCATCTTTATGTGAAGGATGCCGAAAAGGGGGAGACAGAGTTTAAGGACTATGGACTTTTTGTTCATGTTGAACAGCCAAACAAGGATTTTTTAAGGGCACATGGGCTTGATGTAAACGGCTCTATATATAAACCTGCAGACTATGAGTTTTTCAGAGAAGAGGACAAAATTAAGCCTACTGATGACCCTGAATATGATTATGAAGAGTTTTCAAAGGCTTTGAAAATAAGAGAAAATGAGGATAATGAAAAGCTCATCAGAATGATTGAAGACGTGAATAATTATGATAAGGATTTTAATGAGGTATTTTATAAATACTTTGATATTAACAACTATCTTACATGGATTGCCATGAACCTGCTGCTTGACAATTACGATACTGCTTCAAGAAATTATTTGCTTTACAGCCCCTCCTATTCCGAGAAATGGTATTTTCTACCCTGGGATTATGACAAGGCGTTGCTTAGCGATGAGGAGAAGGCGGATTCAAGAATTTATAATTTTTTCGGGATTGAAAGATATTGGGGGAATGTGCTACATAACAGGTTTTTTAGAAACCCAAAGAATGTTGAGCTTTTAAAGGAAAAAGTTAGTATACTCTACAGCATTATGACAACCGACCAGACAGAGAAACTGACAAGTACATATATTCCTGTTATCGAATATTATTACAGCAGACTGCCTGATAATACCGATAACGGCGATACCTTGGCCCGGGCTAAGAGATATATTTCAATGTTTGATTCTGTTATTAAGGAAAACTATATAAGGTTTTTTGAATCACTTGAAAGGCCAATGCCCTTCTTTTTAGGTACACCAAAACTTACAGAAAAGGGCTGGTATTTCTCTTGGGATCCCTCATATGACCTGCAGGGTGATAGTATTTCTTATAAACTAATTTTGGCTAAGGATATTGATTTAAGTAATATTATTTATGAAAAGGGCGGAATTTACAGTACCGAATTAACCGTTGATATTAACCTTGATAAAGGGGTCTATTATTGGATTGTATATGCCTATGACAAAAATAATAACAGGCAGATTCCCTTTGAGTATATTATTGACAATAGGATATTTTATAAACATGGGATTAAGAGGCTTAGAGTGGAATAAGGGAGGGGAAAAATGAGGAGAATAGCTGCAATAATAGTTTGTATTTCTATGATGATTCTTTCAGGGTGTAATGGGGCCAAAAGTGTCGTTGAGATAGATTATAAACAAAATACTACTGGTGTTTGGGATATAAAGGAAAGCCCTTTAAACGGCGCCCCCTTAATTGAGGATAAATCGGTTTATGCAGCTGATAATGACGGTGAGGTAACAGAAATTTATCTAACGGTTAGGGAGGGTAAGGATAAAAAATTAAAACCCGTTTATACATTCGATAAGCTTAATGCCTATACCGGTGAGGGAGAGGAACCCTATTGCGAAGTTATATTTCAGGAAGGCAAAGACGGCCAGGGCCCGAGTATAGGAATGTTTGCCTATGGGGAGGATACAGTAAACGGAAGACTTGAACTTAAAGGGGATTTTTCTGACCTGGGGCTTAGGTCATATCAAATAAAGCTTTATGACAGGGCAGGGCTTTGGAATGGAGTTAGGGTAATAAACCTTTATAAAAACCAGTCTGACCTTTCAAGAATGAAGAATAAGCTTGGTTTTGATGCCCTTGAGAAACTTGAGAATATTGCGGGACTTAGGACAAAATTTATTCATTTATATATAAAGGATTTAACAGGAGGTAAAAGGGGTGCATTTAAGGACTACGGGCTTTATACATATATTGAACAGCCAAATAAAATGTACTTAAGTTCCAGGGGATTTGACGAAGACGGAAATTTATATAAAGCCAAGAATTTTGATTTTTCGAGGAATGAAGATAAGATTCTTAATGTGGATGACGAAAATTATTCCAAGGAGAAATTTGAAGGGGTATTAACTATCAGGGAGAGTAAAGACCATAAAAAGCTAATAGAAATGCTGGATATGGTTAATGACTATAACACCCATATTGACGAGGTGATTAGAGGTTATTTTAATGAGGAAAACTTGTTGACTTTTGCGGCGGTAAATATTCTATTCGGGAATTTTAAAGGTATGTATGATAATTATTTATTATATTCACCCGAAAACTCTAATACATGGTATATATTCCCTTCTGACTTTAAGGGTATTTTTAAAGAATTAACCGGAGGGGGTGACAACCTTCCTGATGACATTTTCGTAGGACTGCCAATGCTGTATGACAATGTTCTTTTCCGTAGGTTTTTCTCAATACCCCAAAATATTGAGAAACTAAATAATAAGGTTACAGAGATTCACAAGATTATAAATGGAGATTTTGTTAAGAAACAAACTGATATATATAAAAAAGGGGTATTACCCATTCTTTATAGCATGCCCGATTTGGTAAGTCTCCCCAAGGCTGCCGAATATGTTGAGAGATATATAAAGGAATTTCCAGATATCCTGGAAAACAACTACAAGAGATTTAAGGAAAATTTGCAAAATCCAATACCACCTTATATAACTACCTGCGAGTATGTAGATGGGGGTATTAGCCTTAAATGGCAGGAATCAAATGATAATGTAACATACAGGGTTGAAATAGCAAACGACCCAGATTATAATAGCATAATTTATTTTAAGGATAATATCACAGAAAATAGTTCCTTTTTTGAGCATATTTATTATGGAATTTATTATATCAGAGTAAAAGCCATTGCACCCGATGGCAGAGAACAGGTTTGTGCGAATATATATAAGGATAATTTCGGAGACAGATACTATGGAACAGTAATGCTGATTGTGGGGTAAGTGAATGGAGTATAAAGGGAGTAAGCTTCGTCATGAGCTTAAATATTACATAAATTACAATGAATATAATTATCTGAAAACAAGACTTGCCACCCTATTAAAGCATGATAAAAACAGCGCAGATGGCGGTTATCATATCAGAAGTCTTTATTTTGACGATATATATCACAGTTCTTTAAATGAAAAGCTTTCGGGTATTGAATTCAGACAGAAATACAGGATAAGGATTTACAATAAAGAGGATAGGTTAATTAAGCTTGAGTGCAAGTCTAAGTTTGGTGAATATATTTCAAAAACCTCTGTGCCAATAAACAGAGATAATTTTTATTCTTTAATAAATGGTGGGGATATTAATTTTTTAGCCCAAAGTCCCCATAAAATGTGTAAGGATATGTTTATTGCTATAAAGACAAGGTTTTTAAGTCCTGCGGTTATAGTGGATTATGAGAGAGAGGTTTTCGTGCTTGATGAAGGCAATGTCAGGATAACCTTTGACAAGGACCTTTCTGCGGCAATAGACACTGTTGATGTTTTTTGTAAGGATATGCATACTGTTGGGGCAATGGAACCGGGTTTAATGATTCTTGAAATAAAATATGACGAATATCTTCCAAACCATGTTAAAAAACTACTGCAGATTTCCTCTTATGAAAGGTGCGCCATTTCCAAGTATGTTATCTGCAGACTTAAGCAGTTTCAGCTTAATCCCTCTGCTAAATACAAACTGCCCCTATATGACAGCAATATGAATGATATTAATTTGCCTTATAAGAAAGTATTGATAAATATATAAAAATATAACGGGTGATATAAATGATTAGTTTTGTAGATATTTTTAAAAAAAAGTTTTTGGAAATGGCGGAGCTTGCCGACACTACCTTTCTGCCTATTTTAATTTCATTTCTTATGTCTTTTGCGGTGGGTATATTTATATTTTTCATATATAAAAAATGTTATTCGGGGGTTTTATACAGCCATACCTTTAATGTAACACTGACAGTTATGACAATGGTGACAACAATGATTATTGTGACCATCAGTTCTAATTTAGTTTTGTCCCTTGGTATGGTTGGCGCACTGTCAATTGTTAGATTCAGAACTGCAATTAAAGACCCTACAGACCTTCTGTTTCTGTTTTGGGCGGTAGCATCGGGTATTGCCACAGGTGCCAGGATTTATTCTGTTGTGGTGGTAGGAACCCTTATTATTGGGCTTAGCTTTATTGTACTTACCAAATTTAAAACCAAAAAAACCGTATATCTATTGGTAATAAATTATAAAGAAGAGGCATATCCTGATATATTAAAGGTAATAGGGCGGATGAAATATGTTATCCGTTCCAAGATGGCAAAAAATGATATGACCGAGCTTACACTTGAGGTGTATTTAAAGGATAATAACACTGTTTTTGTAAATATGCTGTCTGAAATTGAGAATGTTAATAACGTAGCCCTTGTTTCGTATAACGGGGATTTCGCATAGTAAATATTATTGTGACAAAAATTTTATTTGGAGGATAAAATGTTTGATGTAATAATTATCGGCAAAGGGCCGGCAGGCATTTCAGCATCGCTTTATACAAAAAGAGCGGGGCTTTCGACACTTATAATAGCTAATGGATACGGAGCCCTTGAGAAGGCCGAAAAGGTGAGTAATTTTTATGGCTTTGAAAATGGAATTTCGGGCAAGGAACTTTTAATCAAAGGAGAAATACAGGCGAAAAACTTAGGGGTGGAGTTTGTTAACTCGGAGGTTTATTCCTTTGACAGTGGTGAAAATATTACCCTTAAAACCGGAAATGGTGATTATGAGTGTAAGGCACTTATAATTGCTACCGGCAAACCCCGCAAAAAGGTATTGAAAATAGGCTTGGAGAAGTTTGAAGGTGCAGGGGTAAGCTTTTGTGTTGTATGTGACGGATTTTTCTATAGGGGCAGAAGGGTTGCGGTGCTAGGTTCTAGCAAATACACACAGCATGAGGCAGAGGAATTAAAGTCATTTACATCAGACATTACCATTTTAACTAATGGAGAAGAGGCAACGGGAGATTTTTCAAAATTTAAGGTTAATAATAAAAAAATTAAGGAGCTGACTGGAGAGGGGAGACTTCAGAAGATTTATTTCGCAGACGGATCAAGTATTGATGTAGAGGGATTATTTGTAGCAATGGGAACCGCCACAGCCTTGGACTTTGCCAGAAAGTCTGGAATTTTACTTGAAAATGATTCAATTAAGGTTGATGAAAATATGCAGACCAATATTAAAGGAATATTTGCCTGCGGTGATGTTAAGGGAGGCTTTTTGCAGGTTTCAAAGGCAGTTGGCGAAGGGGCAATAGCCGGCAATGCCGCAGTACAATATGTTAAAGGATTAGGTAGGTAATTTATGGAAAATAAAGGACTAGCTTTAGAGCTTTTGGAGGGCTGCTTCGGGGTCTGCAGACTAAAAGAAAATGAGGATATACCAAATTGGTGCTTTAATGGCGGATTATATTCCATAACTAAAACCCATGATGAGTTATCCATTGTTTGTTCAGAGGATTATATACCACAAGACACCAAATGTGAAAAGGGCTGGAGGATAATTAAGATTTTAGGGCCTCTTGATTTTTCTTTAATTGGGATATTATCTTCAATAAGTTCGGTACTAGCTAGAGAAGGCATAAGCATTTTCGCCCTCTCTACATATGACACTGACTATATATTGATAAAGGATGATAAAATTAAAAATGCAATAAAGGCGCTTGAAAGGGAAGGATATACATTTGTATAGTTTATCTTTGTTTTTCTCCTATATATAGCAATAAAGTGACATTATAACAGGAAAATCATTAATTATAGATAAAAATTTCAAACAGTAATGTTAATTTTTTAACATAATGTATTGTAAGCTAACAAAAATTTATATATAATATAATACAAAATTAATAAAATATATATTATTTTTCTTTAATGAAAAAGGTGGTGTATAAATGTCGGCCGAACTAATTAAGAAAATAAAGGAAACAGAAGAAAAGGCATCGGCTTATGAGAGGGAAGCCCACTTAAAAGCCAAACAGATAATTGATAATGCAAAGTTAGAGGCAAAGAAAAAATATGATGAAATAATATTAGCTGCTAAAGCCGAAGGTGATGCAATAATTAAGAAGGCAGAGGAAGAAGCAAAGCGGCAAGCGGCAGAAATTGCTGAGAATATTAAAAAAGAGTGTTTAAAAATAGATGAAATCGGTAGGGCAGGATTAAATAAGGCTGTAGATATCATATTAGCAGAGGTTGTGAATTAATGTCGATTGTAAAGATGAAAAAGATCTCCCTTTACGGCTTAAACAGCGAAAAGGATGTTTTGCTGCGTGACCTTGCCTTTGCTGGATGCGTTGAAATCAGAGATCAGTCGGAAAAGCTGCAAAGCGAAGAATGGGTAGGACTTGTAAGCCCTGATACAGCCGATTTATCTTTAAATAGACTTGAAGATAAGATGTCGGGTGTTAAATCTGCAATAGATGTACTTACTCCCCTTGCATCTAAAAGAAAGGCCTTTGCACCAAAACCCAAAAAGACAGTTAAAGACTTTGAAAGGGTTTTAAGTGAAGAGGCAAGTCTGCTAGTTATTTCAGATGCAATTAACGAAATAGTTAAAAGACAAGATAGCCTTTTAACTGAGAACAGCAAGGCTGAGGTTTATATATCCTCTTTAAAACCATGGGAAAAGCTTGATATACCCATGTCTTTGACGGGGACAAAATTTACAAGTCTGACAATTGGGACTATACCCGTAAGGGTAGAGATTGATGAATTAAAGGCAAAGCTTAATGAAAGGGATATTGAAGCACATATTTCGGTAATAAACAGCAGCAAAACCACCCACTATATAACCGTGTTATATTATAAGTCCTGTGAAGATGAGGTAATGGATTTCCTTAAGGACTATTCATTTAATAAAGTGAACCTAAAAAGGGAAAACCATACCATTTCAGAGGAAATTAAAAGCTATAACAAAAAAATAGAAAAAAATATAAAAGAATTAGCAGACATAAAAAAAGAATTAACAGAATTTGTTGAAAATCTTGGAGAACTTGAGTTTTTATATGATGCCTATAGAGCTAAGCATAACATAATTTCTATTAAAAGTTCTCTTGTTAAAACCAACGAGGTATTTTTGGCCGAAGGGTATGTACCCGAAAAGAATACCGAAAAGGTTGATAGTATTATTGAGGGGTATACCGCATATGTTGAATATGCCGACCCTGATGATTATGAGGATACTCCTGTTTTACTTAAAAACAATGGTATTATTACCCCATATGAAATGGTTACAGAATTATACAGTCTGCCCAAGTATGGAAGTATTGACCCGAACAGTATAATGGCACCGTTTTTTTGGCTATTTTTCGGAATCATGATGGCGGATATTGGTTATGGTCTGGTAATGCTTGGCCTGGGTCTTTTTGTACTATTAAAATTTAAACCCACAGGTTTTGCAGGCAAGCTTTTTGGGTTGGTGACTCAGTGCGGTATATCAACTATACTTATCGGAATTGTCTACGGTAGCTTTTTTGGCGATTCAATTCCCATAATTAGTGAATTGTTTACCGGAAAAAGTGTTAATATAAAGTCGTTTATTGATCCTATTAAAGACCCTATAACTGTAATGTTAGCATGTATTGGTCTTGGATTTATCCATATAATTGTGGGAATGGGTATTGAAGCCTATCAGCTTATAAAAGATGGCAAGCCCTTTGATGCACTTTTTGACATTGGTTTTTGGTATATTGTATTTGCGGGTATTATTGCATTTCTGATTATTGGCAAACCAGGTCTTTATATAAGTGCAGCAGGTGCAATTGGTCTTGTTCTAACCCAGGGCAGGTCTAAGAAGGGGATATTTGGAAAGCTGTCTTCAGGTATATTAAGTTTATATGGTATCACGGGTTATTTGTCAGATTTACTTTCATATTCTCGACTTTTAGCTTTAGGGCTATCCTCTGCCGTTATAGCAAGTGTTTTAAATACAATGGGAGCACTTGGCGGCAGGAGCATTTTTGGAATAGTATTATTTATTGTTGTTTTTATAGCCGGTCACCTATTTAATTTAGCTCTAGGCGTTTTGGGAGCTTATGTACATTCTAGCCGTTTGCAGTATGTGGAGTTCTTCGGCAAATTCTACAGAAGCGGCGGGATACCATTTAAACCATTTAAAATGAAAAGCAAGTATGTTGAATTCTGCGAAACAGACAACAAATAAAATAAATATAAAAAATGGAGGTAACTATGGAAATCTTAAAAGAAATCTTTGGAAACGGCACAACTTATGCAATTTTAGGGGCAGCACTAGCGGTAGCATTTTCTGGAATTGGATCAGCCCGCGGCGTTGCAATAGCAGGTGAGGCAGCCGCAGGGGTAGTTGCAGAGGATCCCAGCAAATTCGGTCAAACTTTACTTTTACAGGCACTGCCTGCTACACAGGGAATATATGGTACATTAATTGCATTTATAATTATGACAAAAATAGGGCTTATTGGTTCTGGTCTTAAAAGTTTGTCAGCTGGAACAGGGCTTGCTATTTTATGTGCATCACTTCCAATGGCTATTGTTGGTTATGTTTCTGCGATATATCAGGGGAAAACATCTGCAGCAGGTATGGGAATTTTAGCTAAGAATCCATCGGAAGTTGCAAAGGGAATGATTTATGCCGCAATGGTTGAGACTTATGCCGTTTTGGCACTTCTTATTTCCTTCCTTTGCATTCAGAATATACCAGTTTAATAAACGTTTAAGGAAGTGTGGCATTGAGCGGATTTGATAAAATAATCAGCAAAATAAACGAAGAGTCCCAAAAGACATATGACAAAATAATAGAAGAGGCAAATAATAGTGCTTCAAAGATAATTGCAGATAAGATTAGTCAAGCCCAAGAAGAAAAGTCAAGGGTATTAAAAAAAGCTGAAATAGATGCGGCCGCGGTAAGCCGACGGATTATATCAACTGCCAATTTGGAGGGGAAGAAACAGATTCTCTCTCACAAACAGGCTGTTGTTGAAAGTGCTTTTGATGAGGCATATAAAAAGCTTGTTTCTCTGCCCTCTGATAAGTTTTTAGATCTTCTGTCTTCAATGGCTGCTAAGGAAATCACATCAGGGGATGAAGAAATATTAATTTCCCCTGAGTATAGCGGTGTTGCCCAAAAGCTAAATGATAAAATCAAGGAAAAGGCTATTTCCTTTAAAGGTAAAGTGACTGTCAGCGATAGGGTTAAGGATGCCGGATTGGTGGTTAAGAAGGGCGAGATAGAGGTCAACAAAACTTTTTCAGCAATAATTAGAGATATTCGTGAGGGCTTGGAGGAAAAGATTGTATCAACACTTTTTAAATCTTAAACAGCATGTTTTAAAGGAAAGGAGAGGGGATATTGTCGTCAAAAACTAAGAATAATGAGCTAGAGTATTTATTTTCATCCTCAAATATAAAAGTGCTCGAGACCCGACTTCTCACCCATAACATGCTGGATAAGCTTATTGAGGCAGAAGGGACCGAAGAGGTTTTGAAGATTCTGTCAGCCCAGGGGTATAATACATCGGAGGTTGACCCTAAAGACCCTCATTTTTATGACAGCCTTGTAAAAAGGGAACATACCTCTCTTTTTAAAAACCTTTCTAAAATTGTGCCAGATATAAAGTATTTTAACTTCTTTTTATATACTCATGACTATCTGAACATAAAAGCTTTGCTTAAGGCATTATGCCAGGGCAGAGATACTGATATTCATTCCGATTCGGGGAGTATACCATATGAGCTTTTGAAAAAAGCTATTGTGGAGAAAAATTATAGCATACTTACCCAAAATATGAGTGAAGGAATTGCCGAGGCTTTGAAAGCATATTCTGAATCAATGGATCCCCAGACAATTGATATTATCCTTGATAAAAGATGCTTTATGGATATGCTTAATGCTGCCGAAAACAGCAATAGTAAATTTATAATTGAGTATATAAGGACATATATTGATGTTACAAATTTAAAGAACTTTTTGAGGTTAAGAAAAATGGGAAAGGACCTGGGGTTTGCCGAAAGGGTTTTCTCAAATGGTGGCAGCATTAAAACAGAGTTTTTTATTAACCTTTATAATAAAAAGGATGACGAGGTCAGCTCGGCATTTAAAGGGCACAAATATGAATCTCTTATAACCTTTGGACTGTCCCATTTAAATAAGCCGGGTGGCTTGGGTGCTTTTGAGCTTGAGTGTGAAAATGCAATAATGGATTTTGTAAGGAAAGCTAGGTATATTGCTTTTGGGCCTGAGGTGGTTGCTGGATATATAATCGCTAAAGAAACCGAGTTCAAAAACATCCGTATAATTATGGCCGGCAAAAGTGCAGGGCTTTCGTCTGATAAAATCAGGGAAAGGCTGAGGAAGACATATGCTTAAGATTGGTGTAATAGGTGATAGAGAGAGCATACTTGGCTTTTCAACGCTTGGGATAGATATATTTCCTGCTGAGAATGCCGAGGAGGCGGCAAAAATTCTTAATGATGAAGATTTGCTTTCGGAATATGCGGTTATGTATATTACCGAATCGGCGGCCGAGAAGAATTTTGATTATATAAATAGATACAGGAGCAAAAAAACCCCGGCTGTTATACTAATCCCCGGTAAGGACGGATCGCTTGGTCTTGGTATCAAGGATGTTAAAAAATCGGTGGAAAAAGCTGTGGGAGCAGATATTCTTTTCAAGGATTAAAGTATTATATACAGGAAAGATGGTGAAAAAATGAGCCAAGGAAGGATTTTGAAAATATCCGGTCCGCTTGTAGTAGCTGAAGGTATGAGAGATGCAAACATGTTTGACGTTGTGCATGTTGGCAGCAATAAATTAATCGGTGAAATAATTGAAATGAGGGGCGATAAGGCCTCTATTCAGGTATACGAAGAGACGGCCGGCCTTCGTCCCGGAGATGAGGTTATATCCACCGGTTCACCCCTATCGGTTGAACTTGGACCGGGGCTTATAGAGAGTATTTTTGATGGAATCCAAAGACCCCTTGAAAAAATTCGTGATTTGGTTGGACCTAATATAACAAAGGGGATTTCGGTTCCATCTCTTGATAGAAATAAAAAATGGCACTTTACCCCCTCTGTTAAGGCTGGGGATAAAGTTGAGGCAGGGGACATTATAGGAAGTGTGCAGGAAACCCCTTCGGTGCTTCATAAAATACTTGTACCACCCACATTATCGGGTACAATAGTCAATATTTTAGAGGGTGATTTTACTGTTACTGATAAAATTGCCGAGCTTAAAACAGATTCTGGGAAAATAGAAACACTTACATTAATGCAGAAATTCCCTGTAAGAAGGGCACGGCCTATTAAGCAGAAATTAACCCCCGACGAGCCAATGGTGACCGGACAAAGAACCATTGATACATTTTTCCCGGTTGCTAAGGGGGGTACTGCGGCTATTCCTGGACCATTTGGAAGCGGAAAAACAGTCGTTCAGCATCAGCTTGCAAAGTGGAGCAATGTTGATATAGTTGTTTATATAGGGTGCGGTGAGCGTGGAAACGAAATGACAGACGTTTTGCGTGAGTTCCCAGAGCTTAAAGACCCCCGTACGGGCGACTCATTGATGAAGAGGACTGTGCTTATTGCGAATACCTCAGACATGCCTGTTGCCGCCCGTGAGGCATCAATATACACTGGAATAACCATAGCTGAATATTTCAGGGATATGGGTTATAACGTGGCAATAATGGCCGACTCCACATCAAGATGGGCAGAGGCTTTAAGAGAAATGAGCGGTCGTCTTGAGGAAATGCCGGGTGAAGAGGGATATCCCGCATATCTTACATCCCGTCTTGCCCAGTTCTATGAAAGAGCTGGCAAAGCTGTATGTCTTGGTAAGGATGGCCGTATTGGTACACTTACTGCTATCGGTGCCGTATCACCTCCCGGTGGTGATATATCTGAACCGGTTTCACAGGCCACATTGCGTATTGTAAAGGTATTCTGGGGGCTTGATTCTGCACTTGCATACAGAAGACATTTCCCTGCTATAAACTGGCTAAACAGCTATTCCCTTTATGATGACAGGCTGGCAGATTGGTATAATTCCAATATTTCTGACGAATGGATGAAAAACAAGAAAATGGCAATGCAGCTATTACAGCAGGAGGCCGAGCTTGATGAAATAGTAAAGCTTGTTGGTGTTGATGCACTGTCACCATCTGATAGGCTGGTACTTGAGGCTGCAAGAAGTATCCGTGAGGATTATTTGCAGCAGATAGCCTTTGATGAAAACGATTCATTTACCACAATGAAAAAACAGGCAAGGATGCTTAAAATAGTATTATCTTTTTATGAACTTGGCAAAAAGGCGCTTTCCGAAGGTGCCGATATGAACAAATTGTTCAGCCTGAAAGTTCGTGAAAGAATTGCAAGGGCCAAAGAGGTTCCTGAAAAGGATATTGACAGTGTATATGACGCTTTGGAAAAACAGATTGAAGAAGATATAACGGCTTTATATGCAAAGGAGGCTGAATAATTTGCCGCTGGAATACAGAACTATTGAAGAAGTAGCAGGCCCCTTAATGCTTGTAAAAAATGTTCAAAATGTTGCATATGACGAATTGGGTGAAATAGAACTTGCAAACGGTGAAATCAGGCGCTGCAGGGTTCTTGAAGTTAACGGATCAAATGTATTGGTTCAGCTTTTTGAAAGCTCTGCAGGTATAAATTTAGAGTCCTCTAAGGTTAGATTCTTGGGAAGAAGCCTTGATCTTCCCGTTTCAATTGATATGCTTGGCCGTGTATTTGACGGCATGGGAAACCCAAAAGACGGAGGCCCTGCCATTATTGCTGAAAAAAGAATGGATATAAACGGCGAGCCTATCAATCCTGCCGCCCGTAACTATCCAAGTGAGTTTATACAGACTGGTGTTTCTGCCATAGACGGACTTAATACCCTTGTTCGTGGGCAGAAGCTGCCTATATTTTCAGGTTCTGGTCTGCCACATGCTAATTTAGCGGCCCAAATTGCCCGCCAGGCAAAGGTGCGGGGCAGTGATTCCAACTTTGCTGTTGTATTTGCGGCTATTGGTATTACACATGAAGAGGCAGATTTCTTTATATCAGATTTTAGAAAAACCGGAGCTATTGACAGAACGGTTTTGTTTATAAACCTTGCATCAGACCCTGCTATTGAGCGTATATCCACCCCCCGTATGGCATTAACCGCAGCAGAGTATTTAGCCTTTGACAAGAATATGCATGTGCTTGTTATATTAACTGATATCACCAACTATGCCGAGGCGTTGCGTGAGGTTTCTGCCGCAAGAAAGGAAGTTCCGGGCAGGAGAGGATATCCCGGTTATCTCTATACAGACCTTGCAACAATTTACGAAAGGGCGGGAAGAAAGATCACAAGTGAGGGCAGTATTACAATGATACCCATACTTACAATGCCCGATGATGAGAAGACCCACCCGATACCCGACCTT
>ENA-OWPA01001489-OWPA01001489.1-bioreactor-metagenome-genome-assembly--contig:-NODE-1489-length-14982-cov-3.790540_pt1 | contig 14982 bp, 15 predicted proteins | sample MGYA00238139_ERZ651803 | MGnify/ENA primary metagenome ERZ651803 (study PRJEB26909, sample SAMN07631231) | bioreactor metagenome | isolation source: Switchgrass digestor | place: USA: Dartmouth...
GTGGGCACTATAGGGCTCGAACCTATGACCCCCTGCTTGTAAGGCAGGTGCTCTCCCAGCTGAGCTAAGCGCCCAAAGTGGTGACCCGTAGGGGATTCGAACCCCTGTTACCGCCGTGAAAGGGCGGTGTCTTAGGCCGCTTGACCAACGGGCCGTATGAAATCTTAAGTCGTTTTTTGCCGCCTTTTTTGCAGCGACTTTTATATTGTAACCGGGACAGAAAAAAAAGTCAAGCAAATTTTAAAAAAACTTTGAATTTTTTTTAAAATTTGCTCAAAGCCGCATCTTTCCTATAGTTACAGCCTTCCAGACTGCTCATTGCTGCTTTTGGGAACCACTATCCTGCAAAAGTTGCCCCTGGGCAGCTGAGGTCAAGATTACCTGACCGATATTGACTATGAAATTGCCCAGTGCGTTCTGCTGATCCGGATTCAGATTATCTGTCAAAAGAATCCCTATCAGGGAAGATAGCAATGCAAACTGCTTTGGCGGCAATGAAAAAAACCACGACGACGAAGCATCGTCTGCACCCTTGCCTTTCAAAACACCAATGTTTGTCTCTCTATAGCTTCTGTCGCTGTAAGACATCTCTATTCTTGTCCTTTCTTTCGCTATCTATTTATGATTCTTGCATTCTGATTGCTCATATGCTGCTATTATCAATATATGTTTATTTTCAGCAAGAGTGAATGTACGTCAGTCTATGATATGATATAATGCTGCAATCAATGGCATTTGGCCTTAGTGCCTTTGTCATTCATTAAGGCAGCCTTGTTTCTGCAGTAGTCCGCTGCCAGAATACAATCCTTCCTGAAAATCCTCGGCTGATGCCTCAGATAACACATGGCCTTGATTTTGCTTTCATCCATATCAATGACCCTGATGTTCCGTTTTGTGATTTCTTTGCCGCTCTGATACATTATTGTTATAATCCTGTTCTGCTCCTGAGATGCTTTAAGTATGCTTTCCATCATAAAACCATCTCCCGTAAAATTGCTATCATCTAGATCTGGTTTTGAAATATCTGATTGAATAAATGATTGATGTAGTGCCTTTATAATGAGTGTGGTTTCATAGTCCGCGTTCCATAATGCATGCTTCGTGAGTTTCTTCGATGGCTGCTTTGATTCATTGCCTTTTATGCTTTTGAAAATAAACAGATATTTCAACTCATAAACTGCTTAAGAATATTATAGCATAATGCCACAGAAAAATCAAACATATGTTCGAAATATTAGCGAAATGTTCCATTGAATTTTACTTTGCGCCTTATCAGCAGGCTAAGATAATGCACAATATTTTTCACGCTATTGAGCAAAGACATTTCTAGTGCGAAGGTAAAATGACCAGCATCCATCAACCCAGAAAGGATAATGCTTTATTCTTGAGAAAGTTATACATTTAAATGAAAAGCTTTCACGTTTGGTTGCTTCATTGACCGCCAAAGCTTTACTAGCTGCTATTTTTACAAACAAAAATGAGGCAGTTAGCACCACCCCATTTTATTGCTTCAAGCTTTCGATACAAAACAGTTTAATTTATGTCAAAGATAAATTAAGCCTGCTTGCTCTCGAAATAATCATTCAACTGTTTCAGTACTTCATTTACATCCATACCATGAACAGCACATGCATCTTCTATGCTTTCGCCGGTCGAAGAAGGACATCCCAGACAATGCAGACCCATATTCAAAAATATAGGAGCAGTTCCCCTGTCCATTCTCAGAACATCAGCTATGATCATATCACCAGTTATCTTAGGCATTTCTTACCCTCCCCTTATTAAACTCAAAATATATTATACAATAATATTTAATAAAAATATACCCTTAAATTAACCTATCAAAACAGCCAATATAGAGCAAAAGCTCATGGCAGTAACTTCCTTGCGGCATAAATGCCTGTACAGGTGCTTTCTGACCCGCTTTCCAAGCCTTAAGAATCGGCCATTTTCTTATTGATGTATTTTTGCCTTCCGCTTACATACAAATTTTCACCATAGGAATCGATTACAACAATGGCAGGAAAGTCCTTTACCTGAAGTTTTCGCAAAGCTTCTGTTCCCAGATCAGGAAAAGCTATTATCTCCTCGCTGATTATGGATCTGGCTATCAAGGCTCCGGCACCTCCCAAAGCTCCGAAATAGACCGCGCCATGCTTCACCATGGCCGATATCACTTCATCATTTCTCATTCCTTTTCCTACCATACCGCTTAAACCCAACTCAATAAGTTTAGGAGCATATGCATCCATACGGTAGCTCGTAGTAGGCCCGGCTGAACCTATAACCTCCCCGGGCTTTGCCGGACACGGCCCAACATAATATATTACCTGGTTTCGGATATCGAAAGGCAATGGCTTGCCGTCGCGCAAAAGCTCTATCATCCTTTTATGGGCAGCATCCCGGGCCGCATAAATCACGCCGTTTATTCTAACCTCGTCTCCGGCTTTTAATTTTCTCACCGTTTCCTTATCCAAAGGCATGTTTAACTCTATCAAAAATCTCACCGCCAAATATAATTTTCCATCAATTTTGATTTCGGAAAAGATTGTCAACCATCCGGCTCTTACAATTCCGCTTCCGCATGTCTTGTGGCATGACAGCTCATGTTTACCGCTACTGGCAGACCGGCTATATGGGTAGGGAAAACTTCCACATTCACCGCCAGGGCAGTCAGCCTTCCTCCCATGCCGGCCGGTCCGATACCAAGGTTATTAATGGTTTCCAGCAGCTCATTCTCGAGATCATGCACATAATCGATATTGCTTCTCCTGTCAATAGGTCTTAAAAGCGCCTTTTTGGCCAATAGCGCCGCCTTTTCCATGGTACCGCCAATTCCGACTCCTACAACCACAGGAGGGCATGGGTTAGGTCCGGCCTTATCCACTGTTTCCACCACAAAGCTCTTAACTCCTTCAATTCCGTCGGAGGGCTTCAACATCTTTATTGCGCTCATATTTTCACTTCCAAAGCCTTTCGGAGCCACTGTAATCTTCAACCTGTCCCCTTCAACTATACTGTAGTGTATGACAGCAGGCGTGTTGTCCCCGGTATTTACCCTGTGGATGGGATCTCTTACCACGGACTTTCTTAGATATCCTTCTTCATAGCCCCTTCTTACGCCTTCGTTAATTGCATCTTCCAGTAGCCCTCCAGTTATGTGAACTTCCTGGCCTATCTCAACAAATACCACAGCCATCCCCGTATCCTGGCATATCGCCATATTATTTTCCTGGGCAATACAGGCATTTTCAATCAATTGGCTTATCACGCTCCTGCCTATATCGGAATCCTCTTCCCTAAGCCCGCTTTCCATGGCATTCAGTATATCGCCGTTCAGATAGTAATTGGCATCAATGCACAATTTTTTCACCGTATCTATTATCAGCGCAGTATCAATATTTCTCATATCTTCCTCCCGACATAAAAGGAATGAGCAATTGGCAGTTGGAACTTCGCAGCCTTTGCCCGTCAATCCGTAATAGACTTTGTGATGTATTCTCCACCCAATAAAGAAATTCTAATACAGTAATTGTAAAAAAGCAAGTAAAGTATAAATATTAAAGATTTATTCACATTTGTCTGATATAATTAAGTTTAGGCTTATATATGGACTTGGAAAGGGGTTATGAGTTGAATACACCAAAAAAAATACTTGTTTGCGTTACTCAGCAGAAAACTTGTGAAAGGCTTATCAAAAAAGCAGCCAAGCTTAAAGACAGCCCGGAAGATGAGCTTTTTGTCATACATGTTGCGAAAAACGAATGGAATTTCCTTGATAATATAAAAGAAGGTGAAGCGCTGGAATATCTTTTTGATATATCAAAAACTGTTGGAGCAAATCTGACTGTGTTAAGGTCGGACAGCATCGTCAAGACGATCAGTGATTTTGTTCATGATAACAGGATTAATTATGTAATATTAGGAGAATCTCCCAACGACCATAAGGAGAATAAATTTGCAGAAGAACTGAAGTCACAGACAAAAAATGTAGAGATTATTGTCATACCTCAACAGGAATTTTGATGATAATTATAAAAATTTGTAATTTTGAGTATTTTGAAGGAAAATTATACACCTTTTTGTAATAAATTTCAATATATATTTGTAACTACATTAAAATATAGTTCTTCCTGCCTAATTTGAAGCTAAAAGCTTGACTTGATGCGACTTTCATTATAAAATAATGTCGAATTCCAAATATAGGAGGTTAACTTATGAACAAGACTGATTTAGTTAATTCTATCGCAGCAAAATCCGGACTTAACAAGAAAAACAGCGAGGCTGCTCTCAATGCTTTCATCTCTTCTGTTGAAGAAGCTTTGGCAAAGGGAGATAAAGTAGTTCTCGTTGGTTTTGGTACTTTCGAGGTTAGAAAGAGAGCTGCAAGAAAAGGCAGAAATCCTCAGACCAAGAAGGAAATCACAATACCAGCATCAAACGCTCCAGTATTCAAAGCAGGAAAAGGCTTAAAAGATATAGTTAACAAATAAGTACCGCACTACAAACCAAAATGCGCCCCGCTTACAAACCAAAGGCGGCGCATTTTTTATGGCCATTTTTCAGTTTAAAAGACAGACTACGGTCTTTACCGAATCCATTTATGCAGTATGTAGATGCGGAATTTCCAACAGCTTAAGGATAGACTAAAGCCTTTGCCGAAGGCTCGGCCCAGGCGCGGCACTGTCACTCAATACCCAGGCTTAGCCTCGCTTTATCGGCTATAAGTGCAATAAACTCCGAATTGCTGGGTTTACTCCTGATTTTATTCGGACAATATCCAAGAGTTGATTCTATGTACTTAAGATCCCCTTTTTTCCATGCTCCGTCAATTGCATTTCTTATTGCGCGCTCCACCCTTTGAGGTGTGGAATTAAATTTTTTTGCAACGGACGGATACAATATCTTGGTCATAGAGTAAAGAATATTTGGGCTTTTAATCACCTGAATAACCGCTTCCCTTATGTACTGGTATCCTGTCACATGGGGAGGCACACCGACACTGCGTATAAGATTGGTAACCAACGTCTCCATGTCATGCTTAAAAGAATGGCTATCCTGGAAGGTTTTCTTTTTTAACAGCTGCTTTTCATGATTGAAAAGAGTATAGCATTTATACTTGTATATTTCTCGGATTCTGGACACCAGAACGTCCATATCAAAAGGCTTGACAATATAATACCCTGCTCCCAATGCCATCGCCTTTTGAATAAAAATATCCTGTCCCAGTGCAGTAAGAACAATAAAAGAGGGTTTGTTGCCGGATTTGACCGAAGACATTTTTTCCAGAACGCCAAGCCCATCAAGGTTGGGCATTATGATATCCAGTAATACAACATCGGGTTTTAAGGATTTTATCATGCTGATGGCTTGTAAACCGTCCCGGGCAATACCTGCAACATCCATATCACTAACACGGCTTATATATTCCTGAAGGAGATTGCCAAACTGCACATTATCGTCGGCAATCAATATGGAAATTTTCTCACTCATCCTCCAAATTCAACTCCTAAAGCAAATTGGGTAACGGACATGAAATATGTTCGTCAATATGAAAAGCTACTATTTCTACCGGCTTCATCTTATATTAAAGCAAAGACAATAACTCACCAACACAGCTCAACGTTCTAAAAGGCGAAAAAATTTTCCGCCTTCTTGTGCAAACAACCGGTATCTCCACCTATAAAAATCATATAACATATTTCAGTCTTATTATAAATTATAACAAATAAAGTAATTTTTTGTATACAGGTTTTATCGTAACCAGCAATTTGCTTATGATCCTAGAGTTTATTTTAAATTCAATTGCTTTATTATATCCTCAGCTATATCTTTGGCTTCCCTGACAGAGCAATCGATAGTTATATCCGCATATTTTTGGTACAAGGGTTTTCTCTCATTGTAAACATCCAAAAGGCTTTTGCCTTCTTCCCTGGCAAACCTCCTCCCGGGAGATAGCCTGCTTACTACCGTCTCGTAGCTGATATCGAGAAAAATGACTGTTCCCATCGCCTTGAGGTGGCTCATCGAAGCCTCTCCATATATAACGCTACCGCCGGTGGCAATCACGCTATTGGCTGCATCAAGGCTGTTTATAACCTCATCCTGTATGCTTAAAAACTTATCTAAACCATCAAAGTTTACAATATCCTTCAGGGGCTTCTTCGCCTTCTCCAGGATCAGCTGGTCCGTATCTATGAACCTCCTCCCCAGAGCCTTTGCGAGATAACTCCCTACTGTGCTTTTCCCTGAATTGGGCATGCCAATCAATATAATATTATTGATATTCACACTAAATCTCTCCCTGATAAATAAACTAGATCATATTTATGACTGTTCGACAAGCTCGGCATTTCCCCCGCAGGCTTTGACTAAATCTACGAATTCAGGAAATGTGACGCTTATGGATTCAGCTGTGTCTATTACCGTATCTCCGTCTATATTCAACCCCGCCACGGCAAGAGCCATCACAATGCGATGATCCCCATGCCCGTTCAAAGGACAGCCCTTTAACTTGCTCTGACGGATAATCAGTCCGTCGGGAAGCTCTTCCACATCAGCTCCAAGTTTGCTCAACTCTTCATACATTACGCGAATTCTGTCCGTCTCTTTCAACCTGGCTTGGGGTACATTGATAAGACGGGTTTCCCCTTCTGCAAAGCACCCGGCTACAGCCATCGCAGGAAGGGCGTCGGGTATTGAATTCATATCGATTTCCCTGCCTATGAGCTCACGTCCTGAAATAGTTATGTTTTTACCATCAATCCTCACTTCAGCCCCCATGCTTTTCAGGATGTCCAGCACCTGTCTGTCTCCCTGGGGGTCCGAAATATCCAGGTTCTCCAGTATAAATTCACCTCCGGAGATGGCTGCCAGCACCATAAAAAATGTGGCCGAAGAAAAGTCTCCCGGTATTACTTCCTTGAAAGGCTTATATTTTTGGCCTCCCGGTATGTAAAAGGTCTTGTATGAGCTGTTTTCATACCTGATATTCTGTTTATCCAGCCACCAAAGGGTGATATCCACATAAGGCACTTCATTTAACCGGATTATATCTATTTCAGTATCCTTCTCCAGAAGTGGTGTGCTTATAAGCAGCGCTGAAAGATACTGGGACGTGACCGAATCAAGGGGTGTCCGGCCTCCGGTCATCCTTCCCTTTACAACTAACGGTGCCCTGCCGTCCCCTCTTGTGGAAAAAGCCTGCGCACCAAGGTTATTAAGAGCTTCGAGAAGCGGTCCTATAGGCCTTCTACGTATCTGCTCATCCCCGGTGAAAACCGAATATCCGTCTCCCAAAGCCGAAGCCGCAGTGGCAAACCTCAAGGTTGTGCCGGAATTTCCCACATCTATAACATTATCCGGAACCTTCGGAATTCCGTTAAATCCGTCAACAATATACCGGTCCTTTTCTATTTTCACGTCTGCTCCCATAGCCTTGCATGTTTTTACCGCCGATACGGCATCATCAGATATCAAAGGATTTATTATCTCAGACCTGCCCTCCGCCAAGCTTGCTATAAATAAAGCCCGGATGGTATGCGATTTAGACCCTGGGATTTTGACTCTCCCGCTGGTTTTGGACCTGCTGACCTTCAACAGCATTTTGCACATTCCTCCCTACCATGCTACAATTGAAACTAATATTTAAACTATATACTAATATACATAATAACATAAGTCAAATAATATCATAGATGCTGCCTGTATTTGACTTTTTTGATCTATACCGCTAAGCTTCCTGATTTCTTCTTCCTGCTTCTTTATCCTATCTCTTATATCAATAGTATACCATAACATGTAATGTTTGCATAAAAAACCGGCAAGTACGGCTCAACATGCCTTACTTACCGGTTATCCGACTCCTTAGGCTACAGCTGCGGGTAAACCCGTTGCCAGCTTTATATATTTAATAACTTCTCCTGTATTTTGATGCGAATACGATAGCCGTGATCAAAAGCGCAAACAATCCGCCAATCACAGCTATGCTGTTTTTGCCGTATTGCATGATATCTCCGGCCGCATTGCTCTGAATACCGCCTTCCCCATCGGGCGTCCATCCATTTCTAATACCGGGCATTCCCTGTCTGAACCGGCTGCCCATGTCCTGCAGGAATGCTATCTGTTCATCTGTCAGCCCCAGCTCCGTCAATTGGGCCTTTTGCTCTTCCGTCAGGTTTCCTCCATCCGCACCTCGTATGATCTCCATAGCTTTTTGCATTGTAGCCATATCAGGCATTACCGAATTATCACCGAAAAAACCCGCCGGTGCTCCTTGACCGTTTGCATTATCTTCACGGTTTTGCCCTCCCATCATGCCGCGGCCTCTGCCGCCCATTCTATTTCCTAAATCGCTTAAATTCAAACCATCAGCAGAAACAAGTGCGTTTGGATTTGCTCTTTGACCTTCCGTTGTAGAAGGTATTGTTCCCTTGAGCTGCCCCAGGATGCTTTCTGCCCGGAGCTCTCCCAATTTTGTCAAGGCCGGCACTGCTTTTTTATATTCCTCATAGGTGCAAAAGGCGGTAGGGTCCTTTTCCACATACCCCGCAATAAGATTATCGAGCTGTTCTATCTTGTCTGCCCATTTCCCTTCACTGAAGTATCCGTTTATGATTTCATTCAAATACTCATGATACCTGGCTTTGTACTCCTCATTTTCAAGAAGCTTAGCAAAGAGTGGCCTATCTTCAAGGGATACACCGCTTACCGGCGTATCGATCGGAAAATTCACAACATCGGAAGCGCTGCCTGATTGGAATCCTCCAAAGGAAAAGTTGTAATCCCATGGCAAAATAGTAATTTTCCCATTCTTCTCATAGATGTAATAATTTTGAGCCATATTTGATGAATAACTGTCAAGATTTACCACCACAGTATGAGCTGCCATATAACGCAGAATTTTATCCACATCGAAATAGGTTTCCAAATCTGTTCCGGTGCTTAAATTTTTGAGCGCTTTGATGACCCTTTGATGGTCCGCTGAAGTTGTTTTCCCGATGGCATTATTAAAGATAGAGGAATAACTGCTCTCATTATCATCGGTGTATTTAAGGTCTCCTCCGGAGGAACCACGTCCACCCATTCCCCCTCGTCCAAATCTGCCAATATTGCCGTTTTGAGCTTCTGACCTCATATTTGGCATGCTTTGGTTGGGCATTGCTTGATTTCCCTGTGTGTTTGCATCGCCGGAATGCTGCTGATTTTGTCCCCATCTCCCGTTTCGGATTTGTATGTCCCTGCTGCCATTATCCTGTGGCAGCCTGACATCATTGCCTGACTGCTGCCCTGCATTATTATCCGGCGGTTGCACACCCCCATTAGCCGATGGCTGCATACCTCCATTACCCGACGGCTGCCCCATACCATTATTCGGTGGCATCATGCCTTCATTTTCTGTTGAATCTTTGTTTCCATCACCCGGTGCTTGCATTCCTCCGTCATCCGATGGCTGCATGCCTCCATTTATCGGTGGCTGCCCGACGCCATTCCTTGGGAACGGCATACCATCAGGTATATTGGGCATTTGCCCATTGTTTGGCATCCGGTTGCCATCATTATTGCCCATATCCATTGATTTAACATTGTACAGGTTTCCTGCCGCATCTCCGTATACCCTGCTTAAATAACTGTCATCATAGGCTTCTATGGCGAGGTATAAGCCCCATGGTTCCCCATTTACCGATATATTGGCAAAATCATAGAGAGGTGTATCCACTCCGATATAATTGAAAATATCATAGGATAGGTACTCTTTCATATAAGAATTGTCGCCCATCATGTTGTTTACAACAAAGGTGTCAAGACCAAAACAGGTCTGTCCTTTTATATATTCGTCAAATTTCAGTCGGAAGCTGAACCTGTCGGTGGTGCTGTCCCGTGCCACCTGAGTAAGGCTTGAATTGCCCTTTGGCCGTATGCCGACATTCTGAAATTTCGTACCATTTATGACCACATCCACCATTATATATTCTTCCGCCATGGCATTTTCAAGCATGGACTCCCACTCGGACTGATCCACAATAATGTCTATATCGATGATGTCACCGCCGAACAGCTTGGTCTCGTATAATTGTACCGTCCCACTGTTGACAGTTTCAGCGTTGGAAAGGTTTATCAGCAGCAGAGCTGCAATCAGTGCTATAATAACTGCAACGGCAGTAATCCAATTTATATATTTACTTTGTATCAAGAATTGCACCTCCCGCCGATTTTTCTTTTAGTTATTGCATGTATTCGCCGTTATAGCTTACAAGCACGGCATTTTCCACACCGGCTACCGAAAGGAGTTCGTTGACAACACCTGCGGCCATGTCAGCAAGGCGGACTTCTACTGTCAACTCAATACCGTTCCTCGATACCGTTTTAGCTTTGACCATACTCTTTTTGGCCTTTGATTTTATAAGACTTATAGCTTCTGTCTCCGCTTTGTCATTTTCGCAATTTACAACTATCAAATAAGGTGTATCCGTACTTTTTCTGTTTACAAACACGAGCAATATCAGCCCAATGAAAACCGTGCCGATAACCGCAAGAGGGATAAGTCCTGCACCGGTCACTATGCCGGCGGAAATTGCCCAGAACAAAAATGCGATGTCAAGGGGCTCTTTTATTGCCGCTCTGAAGCGGACGATGGACAACGCGCCCACCATGCCGAGGGACAAGATTATATTTGATGTAACTGCCAGAATGATGAGGGTGGTGATGAGGGTCATCGCCATGAGCGAAACACCAAAAGATGCTGAATACATAACCCCTGAAAAAGTCTTCTTGTAAACAAAAAATATATACAGCCCGATGCAAAAGGCGAGCACCATGGCCATCGCCACGTCTAAAAATGAAAAAGATACCGCTTTCTCTAAAAAACTGCTTTTAAAAACATCATTGAATGTCATGTCCATTTCCTCCTGAACTCATATTTTTCATAAGCTGCTTCAAACCATAAAACTGATGATCTGAAAAATCTTGCCCTATAAAATTCTGATCTTTAAATCATAATGCTCTGCATACTGCATATTTTGAAAATGCGGTTGCCTGTCTGCTGTTTACTTGTATGGCATCTGCTATCACCCGGGGCAAAAAATCATCGTATTTAACTTCAAAGATAATGATTTTGGATACCTTACGGCAAGGAAGCTGTGGATTCAAAAATTGTGCCACGTTGCTGCTGGCCAGTATGTCTTTGTCTATGGTAAGCCTCACATTTCCGGCAGGATACTCAAAGGCGCATCGGGTATAATCCACAATGCTTTTAGGACGCAGCAGTTGTGTGTGCATTTTGACATAGAGCTCCAAAAACAGCGGATTACTGCTTTCTTTCAAAAACTTCAGGTTTCCGTTCAAAAGCATCTGACATTGCTCTTTTGAAATGACTGTGGATTGTTTCAGGCAAAGCCCGCTTCGTTTGCTCTTTTTTTCAAGCCTTATAAAGGAAGTATCGTCATTATAATAACGTATGCGGAATTTTTCCCTGTCCTGTACGCCATCAACCTTTTCCCGGAGGGCTTTGTCATACAGGTTGTCAAAGTATAAGCTCCGCACTTTGTAACTGCCGTCAGGCGATGCATTTTCATCATATTTTGTGAGATATTTGAGCCTTGAAACCAGTTCCAGATAGTCAAAATAGTTGATATAGTGCTTTATCTCATGGCGGAATTTCTGTTCTTTCATTTTCATCCCTCCTTCTACCATAACGTATAAAGCTCCAAGCTCAATAATTCCATGATATCAGCCTTGCGACCGATAACAGCTTTTTATTCTTGACTGGCGTTTTTATGAAATTAATCATACTGTGGCTGTCTGATGTATATTTGTTGTTTATGTGATTATTTGGTGAACATTTCGGAAAAGTTAGTTATGATTTGACATCAAGCAAATTTCAGTTAAATTTTACAAGTGAAAAATAGCATGCATGAAAATCGCCTATCACCAGAAAATTCGTCTATTTATAAATGGGATATTTCTTATGGTCTTTAAGGCGGGTTTTAGATAGATTATTCTGTTTAAGATGGATTATTCTATACAGAAAGCTTTGCAGCTCCTAACCCTGCTACAAAGCCCTTATTATAAAATTATAAAAAATATTCTCTTTACACAGAAATGCCGGTTAAAGCCTATTCCATCAATATAGCAGCTGTCTTTAGCTTAGTTACTCATTAAATGCCTATTTTATCGTTATAACAGCCATATTCAGCTTAGCTGCTCATTAAATGTCTATTTCATCAATATAACAACCATCTTTAGCTTAGCTGCTCATTAAATGTCTATTTCATCAATATAACAACCGTTTTTTAGCTTAGCTGCTCATATTCAGCTACCCTTCAAACCGGTAGCCAACGCCGCGCAGCGTTGTGATACGAGAGGCATAGTTCCCAAGGGATTTTCTCAGAAGCTTTATATGAGTATCCAAAGTTCTGTCATCACCGTAGAAATCATATCCCCATACTTCCTTTATCAAGTTTTCCCGCGTAAGAGCTATGTTCTTGTTTTCCGCCATATATACCAGCAGATCGTATTCCTTGGGAGTCATATCAACTTTTTTTCCGTCCACAAAAACGCTTCGTCCCAGCATATCGATTTCAAGCCCTCCAAATTTAAGGCGTTTGTTCTGGGTTGCTATCGTCCTGTTCCGGTTGCGCTTCACAATAACATTGAGCCTTGCCATCAACTCCTTGGGGGAAAAGGGTTTGACCACATAGTCGTCTATTCCCATCTCAAAGCCGAACAGCTTGTCATATTCCTCACTCCGGGCCGAAAGCATAAGTATGGGTATGTCCTTTATTTTCTTAATCTCTTTGCAGGCTGAAAAACCATCTAATTTTGGCATCATCACATCCATTACGATCACGTCAAAATCCTGCTGCTTGCATAAAGCTACGGCTTCCATGCCGTCGACGGCCTCAACAACCTCGTTTCCCTCAAACTCTGCGTATTCTCTTATGACATCCCGTATATATTTTTCATCCTCGACGACAAGTATTTTGTACATGGCCTTCACCTTTCCATATGCTGCGGTATTTTATAGAATATGAACATCCAATATGTTCCATTGATAATTTCAACATGTCCAATTTTATATTTTACCATACTCAAAAAACATTTCAAAGAAATCAAAAACCGGCATGCGTAATTTGCAATAAGCCTATATAATGGTTATCATAATATATATCGTGGACAAATACTGTGCAAATATTAAAGAATGCAGCATGCCTCCTGGCCGTTTATGACCAAGGCAGCATAAATACGGTTTTATCACCGGAGGCGGTTATATCGGAACAATACCAAGGGACAAAGTTTATCAAAATTGCCTGCGATGGGTGGGGTGTTAATTTTATGAAGTTTAATTTCAGATCCTTAGGTTTCAAGCTTTGGATATACTATATTTTGTTTTCTGCCATAATATTGCTGTTATTGTGGCTTCTTCAGATTGTCTTCATGAACAGCTTTTACGAGAGGATGAAAACCGAAAATATTGAAAAAATAGCTGATACAATTAAGGATAGCTATAAGCAGGAAGATTTTAGATCCATCATCGACCGATATACTTTTAAAAACTCAATCCTCGTCTTTATAACAGACCTGCAGGGAAACATCATCTATGCTTCGGATGAACATGGCTCAGGCGGTCCCGGCAGCTGGGATTTTCCCAGCAACAGAGTGCCCCTTCCCTTGGAGAACGCAGCAAGGCCTCTTCCTAAGGATTACGGTATTTTTCTTCAAAAGCTGCTCCAAAGTGAAAATGGTAAAATTACCTATACTCTGTCAGGGGGCAGATACAGAGGCAAAATCCTCGTCTACGGCGCAAAGCTGCAGGGTGCAGTCCTGTATATCAGCACTCCCCTTGAACCAATAAACTCAACCACCAATATTCTGAAAACACAGCTTTTGTATGTCACCGTCATTGCACTGCTTCTGGGCTTTGTTATCGCATTCTTCATAGCAAAAAAGCTGGCAAAACCTATTTCCAATATCACCAGCACTGCTGGACAGCTGGCTTTGGGCAATTACAACATACAATTTCAAAAAGGATATTGCACCGAGATAGACGAACTGGCTGCCACCCTTAACCATGCTGCCAAAGAGCTGTCAAAGGTGGAAAGCTTGAGGCGGGATCTTATTGCCAACATGTCCCACGACCTTCGCACTCCCCTTACTATGATAAAAGCTTATTCTGAAATGATCAGGGATATCTCCGGAGATAACCGGGAAAAGCGGGAAACTCATCTCAAAGTAATCATGGAGGAAGCCGACAGGCTCTCATCCCTCGTCAATGATATACTGGACCTGTCGGTAATGCAGTCCGGGAACGAATCCCCAAGGCTTGTCAACATCAATTTAAGCGATATCCTGAAAAGAGTTCTTTCGCGTTTTGAACCTTTATCTGAACGGGAAGGCTACACCATCAAAGCAAAGATTGAGCATGATCTTTATGTCCTTGCGGATGAGAAGCGTCTGGAGCAGGTGTTCTTCAACTTGATAAGCAATGCGGTCAACTATGTCGGAGAAGACAGGTTGATCCTGGTCAACCTTCTTGATCAGGGCGTACGAGTTCGCTTTGAGGTCAGGGACAATGGCTGTGGAATACCGGAGGAAGAGCTTCAGTTCATATGGGACAGATACTACAAGTCAAAGAACCATAAGCGTTCCGTTGTTGGCACCGGGCTTGGCTTGTCCATCGTGAAAAGCATACTGGACATGCATGGTGCAAAATATGGTGTCCAAAGCAAGATAGGCCACGGCACCATGTTCTGGTTTGAGCTAAAAAGGAATATTATTAAAATAGCAAAAAACCCGGCCTGCTCAAAATCAAGCAAGCCTTTCTAAAGGCAATGCTTGATTTTTTTATCCGGAATATTTCAAAATGCAAGTTATCGGTTGATTCAACCTTCCTAAAGGACATTCTTTGGCGGTGGCGGTCCGAAATACTGATAGTAGTTGCACATAATTCGCCCGTTGTACAGCTTTCTCTTTTTATCCGCCTTG
>ENA-OWPA01001493-OWPA01001493.1-bioreactor-metagenome-genome-assembly--contig:-NODE-1493-length-14941-cov-1047.621569_pt1 | contig 14941 bp, 14 predicted proteins | sample MGYA00238139_ERZ651803 | MGnify/ENA primary metagenome ERZ651803 (study PRJEB26909, sample SAMN07631231) | bioreactor metagenome | isolation source: Switchgrass digestor | place: USA: Dartmouth...
GAAAGCTTAAGCAAATCGAAGTGAAATTCTGCGAAAAACGAAGATAAGTGAAGAAAACGAGAGTATATTAAGGGAGGGTATTGTCACTTCCCCTTCCCCCAAAGGGTCAATTATTTCACGGAGTTGACACCATAATGATATTGAGAATTTTCAAGAGGCGGAGATAGCCAATCTTAAAAAGAAATATAGATACCTGACATTTCTCACGGAATCAGAAGCAAGTTCCGGGATTGTTATGGCGATATGCATGCGTTATAATCGATAATGTCAAACGTGTAAAGAAAGGACCAGCCACCATGAAATGTTCAAAATGCAAAAAGAATGATGCGACGATACACATACAGGACTTGGGATTGGATCTATGCCTGGACTGCAATAATGAGATTTTCGCCGAAATGCTTGCTGTTGAGAAGCTGGACGACTTTTCAAAAGAGATATCGGTTTTTGATGTTGATAAAGTTCTGCATAGGTTCGAGATTACTAATATGATCATGCCCGGGTTTTCTACCTGGAGAGCTCAGGAAATCGGGGGCGAATATGAGTTCGAGGTGTTAGTAAGGCCTGAAGATGATCAACAAGCCGCATTAAGGCGCCTGCACAAAAAAATACTGACCGGTTTGGGATATAAGACACTTAGCCCGATATCAAAAGAGTATTGCATAAGCAACTCGATACGGATCGGACGCAAGCAGTACAGCCTTAAAAATACTGGAACATGCCGGATCAGGCTTGGTGATGAGGATGATACTGCGTGCCTGGTCATAGATGGCAAACCTGTGTCCATATATGAATTCGGACTTGCCCTTACCAGTTTTGAGGGATTCAATATGGATTTTCAGATAAAAGACAAAACGGATGAAGTGCTTGGGAAAGATATGGTACTTAAGCCTGTAAGTATCGATCCCGACATTATAATGGAGCGTTTTGAGAAGACTCTTGGATGGTTCCTCGAGGACGATTTTCTGAGCTATAAACGCGAATGTCCATGCGAGGAAGCACTTTTAGAACGAATAGACGATTTGGAGATGCTGTACAAGCATGGCGATCGATATCTTGCGGTTGAAGTTGCGGAGAAAATGAAGGAGCGCTTGAGCTGTATCGATACTGATTCTGACAGTTTCCCTGAATACTTATTATCGTTGATCGATAAGGTTGTTGGTATGGACTGACTGATGGGGATGTGGCTGGATAGGATGGTCGGACCAGTACTGGTTGGAGAAGAAGGATGATGCTGAGCCCGAATCAGGCCGTTTTTGATCATGAATTTTACGGACGGCACGGCATATTTGGAAATATCCTTTTCATCAGGACCTGCAGGTTGGTTATAATCCCGTCTTTGACAGTTGGAGAAGATAAAAAGCTTGGGACCCATTGGTAATACAGGATTCCAAGCTTTTAATATCTGACTGAAAAGTGCGTAATGTTTTTGCGATTTCGTTCTTTTCATCCGCATTCCCCACTCCCAAGGGGTCAAAAATATTCCGGCGGTGACACATCGAAGTCGCAAATACAAAAAGCACAGAATTAGATGACAATATCTGGTGTGAGTGATATTATGGAAGTAACATAACGCATAGGGAAGTTGAGGGTAAGTGGGCGAGAATAATATCAATGCAAATAGTCCGCAAAAAGTATATAGAGTCTACAGCAGCAAATACTTTGGTGTGGAGCCTGAACCCGTGAACCCCAGGTATATTGACCTGGATTTCAAAATGCAGTTGGGATATAAATACTGGTTTGAGCGGAATTATGCTGATTGCATCAGAACATGGCAATCAGTATGGAAAGATCTGGTGGACTCGATGGAGAAGGAATCCGTCAGTACGTTCAAAGAATTTGATGAAATTTTCAATGGAAATCAGTACGTTAGCAACTGGGTCAATGACTTTGACGTGTGCCTGGAAGAAGTTCTGAACAAGCCGCTCGAAGCTGAAGTACTTAAAGAATACGGTTATATCAGGATCCGGCTGAACAGCGAAATATTAAGGGAAGACGACCAACTTGTGATCGAGAATGCGCGCAGGGCAATAGCCGATACAAACTTTAAAATCGGAGATCACGAAAAAGGAGAGGAACTTTTTAAATCTTACCTGGACAATGATCCTGAATGGGGTTGGGGATGGATAGGATGGTCGGACCAGTATTGGCTTGAGAAAAAAGATAATATCGGTCTTAAGAGAGCAGAGGAACTTTTGCTAAAAGCGCTCAGCTTACCCGGCCTCAGGGACAGGGAAGACGTGGAGGAGAGGCTCCTGGATTTTTATGAAAGGACAGGGGATCATGAGAAATTTGAAGCTTTGAAACGAAAGATCAGGCTTGAAAAAGAGCAAAGAAAGGTAAAAGACAAGTACCAGGGGAACGCGAAACAGTTGAACAGATTCGATGTTTCCGGGGAAAAAGCAACTCGTGCCGGACAGGCCGTCAGCGTGAAAGTGGGCAGAAATGAACCCTGCCCCTGTGGCAGCGGGAAAAAGTATAAAATGTGCTGCGGATCGTAGAAATAAGGCAAGAGCAACTGTTCATCATGATGAGTACAAGCCATGTTGAGATCAGATTATTGCTCTTTTTCAGTGAAATTCATAAGCGGCAGAACAAGAGGAGGTATATTTGCCTCAACAGTTATTTGCGTAACAATAGGACGCAGGTAACTGAACAGTGCAGCCGGGGCATTTTGTCTCAACATGTGCAGTTTGGCAGGTACAGCCGTATCGCGGCATTTGAGCAGGGGAGCGTTAAGTTGCCGCTTTCCGGGGACTGTTTCCACTCTCAGGATCACCAATGCGTTGGACACGCCGGAGAACAGGTTTGTAAGACATTTTCTTGTGATTTGCGAAAATATTCTTCATTCTTTCAAGGAAAAGGTTTCAGAAAGAAGTGCTTTAAACGGCAGGGAAATACTGAATGAAATCGGTGAAATGGATGAGAAAATCAACTCACTCCTCGCTAATCCGTTTTTTAATGATGTCGGGGATTTTACCGGCTTCCCTGGTAATTCGACAGTAATGCAGAAGCGACAGGGCTATAAGGAGATTCTGAAGTTCTATAATCTAATCCAAAGTGCTGTCAGTTTTCCTATGTTTGAAGACAGTATCAGGCTTGCTGTCGAAAACAGGGATATAGCAGAGCTTTATGAGATCTGGGCATATTTCAGGATCGTCGACCTTATTGGTGAAATTACCGGATCGCATGTAATATCTGCAAATCTTTACGATATAACGGATTATTCGGTGTCTTTGAAATATTACGCCAGTGTCGTGTATAAATACAGGGGACAGGAGATCACTGTCTGGTACAACAGGTCTTATACCCGAGGCAACGACGGTTCCTATTCGCTGCCCCTGCGGCCGGACATCGTGGTTGAAACCGCGGACGGGCTGTATATATTCGACGCGAAATTCAGGCTCAGGACCCTGAACTGGGACGAAGAAGCCGAGGAGAGGGACTTTACTTTCAAGAACGGCGACATCTATAAAATGCACACATATAAAGACGCGATCAGGGGAGTGAAAACTGCTGTTATTTTGTACCCCAACAAAGATACTAAACAGGACCGGTTCTGGGATGATAAAGAGCCACGCAGTGGTGTCGGGGCTTATGCTCTGCTACCCGGACTGAATTCGGACAATCTTAAGAAGTTTATAAGGGAGACTGTTTTAGAAATTGATTGAATAAATAAAGATTGTACATTTATGTCGGGTTCCCGGTTTATCGGCTTCGGGGAGCTTCCAGGATACAAGTTTTATAAAGTGGGCTGTTACCCTGGTATTGTCCCGGAAGAAAGCGAAAGGGTGAAAGACGATATATGCGAAGTCGATTCTGTCGAAAAGATGGACTATGCAAAACAGCCATGGAAAGGTAGGTAAGCTAAACATGGGTGAAAAATATGTTTGGTATACATGCTATGGTTCAAACATGCTTAAAGAAAGGTTCATGCACTATATCAAGGGCGGTACATGCATATTTAACGATGTTAACTACCGTGGATGTGCAGATAAATCAGATCCAGTGGATGAAAGACCGTTCACCATACCGCATAGATTGTACTTTGCCATGAGTTCTGGAAAATGGGGAGGTGGAGGGATTGCGTTCCTTGATCCTGAAATTGATGAATCTGCAAAGACTCTCGGCAAAATATATAAGGTAACATATGATCAGTTTTTGGACATTAAAAATCAGGAAGGTAAAGTGTATGACAGAGACCTTGATTTGGGCGAAGTTGACGGGATTCCTGTGAAAACGTTCACTCACTCGTATGTTGCTAAGGAGACCAGGCCGAGTGCCGCATATGTAAATGTTATCAGGCTGGGGCTGAAGGAAACTTACCCGGATATGCCCGATGAAGAAATAGAGCAGTACCTGGAAAACCGGATAATGACGGAATAATTGGGAAAAGGAATATTTGCCTAAAGATGCCGCAAAAACCTGCGGGTGAGGAGATTATGACAAGCACGACAAATCCTGATCAATTGATAAACGTGAAACTGAGAGGTTAAGAATAATTCAAGCCTGACCCCGGCCACGTAGGTTTCATATCGCCCATATTCCCTGAAGCTTTTTCGATAATTTGTGTTATTCGCAGAAAAGATAAAAATATGTTGATAAATATTGTACGCTTGTGTAAAATTTATATATGACAGTAATAATTTCTATATATTATTAACACATTCTAGCTTTGAGCTATAAGGTTGATGATTGATGAATAAGATTAGTTACAGGACTGTTTGCTTTGCCTCTCTCCTGCATGGTATCGGGGAATTCTTCACACGAGATTTGACAATATCTGCAGACAAATCGTTCTATATCTATGAGCTGCTTAACGATGAGAATTGCAGAAAACTAAGCAAGTTTCTGGATGCTGACCTTCTGAAAGATATATTGTTCCATTATTCTGTGCCCGGATACAACATGCAAAACAGTGTATCAAAGAAGTGTATCAGGATAATCGACATAGCTGGCAGGTTATCAAATAAAGATGCCAATGAAGACATCAAATCAAATGCCGAGCATGAATATCTGAACTGCATTTTCTCCAGGCTTGACATAGGGAACGGGTTACCCAGGGCTTCAGCGTATAGGCATGTACCCCTGGAGCCGGATGCGATATTTCCTTTCGATCCGAATTCTGGCGATACACGTAAAAGCGATGATGAAACAATATTACAGCGTGAATTCTGTACATATTGGAATAAAGCACTGGCAGAAGCTAAAACAGTTGAAATGCTTTATCAGATGCTGCTCAGGATACTGGAGCGGTATACATGGTGTATTCCCCTGGATGGACAGTCAGAAATCGCCGACATCTCACTGTATGATCATCTCCGGCTTACTTCCGCAATCGCGGCATGTCTCTGCAAAAAACACAGTGAAGATCCGCAGTTCGATGAGAGGCTGATGGAAGATGATTCCCATGACAGTTTTATACTCGCGGAGGGAGATTTCTCAGGGATACAGAAATATATTTTCGGCGGGATATCGGAAAAACAGGGCGGCATGGCCAAGAAACTCAGGGCGCGCTCCTTTGTTATTGCTTCACTCGTCAACCTGGCGGCAAGGGCGCTGATCGACCGTTGTGATGTGCCGGCTTCCTGCATTTTGATGAATTCGGGCGGTAACTTTTTCATTCTGTTGCCTAATACCGAATCGGTCAAAACAAAACTGACGGACTTCCAGAATGAAATCGACAAAAAACTGTTTGACACGTTCCAGGGCGGTGTGGCCCTTCATATAGCCTACACCTGCATGTGCGGGAATGACTTTGGATCTTTCGGCGATAAGATACGAGAAACAAAGGAGCAACTTGCCATCAGGAAAAGACAGCCATATGCCAGCCTTTTGCATAATGACGGGCGTTGGACCGAAGCACAGCCTTTCAGCACTGACGCTTATGAAAAGAAACTGGGGATCTGCAAAGGATGCGGAAATGAATTTGCCGAGTTTGAAACAGAGGATGGCCCTATAGGTCGGCGCTGCAAACAGGAAACAGAGATTGGCCGCCATTTGGTCAAGACAAAGGTCATCACTCTTATCCGGTCTGATATGGGCCTGTTATCGCTTGGCGATTGGTCTGTGCTTCCATATGGGGCTGAAGGTGAGATATATGCACTCAAAAGTGATGATTCGGATTATTTACTGGCTCCGCTGTGGCGCCAGGCCAATCATGTGCCTGCTAATTCAAAAAGGATTCTTACGTTTGAAGAAATATCAGACAAATCGGAAGGTGTGAACTGGCTGGGATACCTGAAAGCTGATGTAGACAGGCTGGGAATGCTTTTTACCATTGGTTTCAGGAAAGAAACCGGAGAAAATTTCGGAAATATTGCCAGGATCGCATCGCTGAGCCGCATGATGGAGATTTTCTTCTCTGAATGGCTGGATAGGTTTGTTGAAAGGAAGTTTCCTGAGTGTTACATAGTTTTTTCAGGCGGAGATGACCTTTTTATCATAGGACCGTGGAACCAGATCATATCACTGGCTATTCAGATTCGCCGGTCTTTCTCCGATTTCACAGGCGGCAATCCCAACACCACGCTTTCCTGCGGCATTTCTTTCAGCCCGGTCAGATTACCGGTAGCATATGCTGCCCGCAGTGCGGAGCGTGCTCTGGACCGTGCAAAGGAAGAGCATTCATTCCTGCATCCAACGGGACGTGACCAGGTATGTATGTTCGATCATGTAATGAAGTGGAAATATGTGCACAAGGTAATGAAGGCGGCAGACAATGTTGTTGGATGGGTGCGTGACGGTAAATTGACTACTGGGGATGTAAGGCGCATGAGGAAATATGCAGAGATGTTTGAGCAGTATACAGCTTCCGGTGGTCAGGACACGAGAGGACTCAGATATGCAGGTCACCTGTCTTATGATATAGGACGCAAAATGAGTGAAAATAGAAAAAGATTGGATATACAGGTCAAGAAATTTATGGAATCATTACGTGATATATCGCAGGAAGGCCTTATCCATCATCTGGGTGTGGTTTGCGATTTTGCTCTGCTAATGAACAGGAAGAAGGGGGAGTGAGCTGATGCGGGACAAGTTCAACCATGGCAAAGTATCATATGGCGGCCAGCATGGAAAGGGCAGTTCCTTTAAGGATCTGTCCGGGCTTAAAAACTTGCTTGGCGATATGAACAAACAGTATGTCGAGAACTACTACAATGAGCTTAAGAAAGGATACTTTACGCCCAACGGAGTGCTTAAGAAGGATTTTATCATATTGTATCCTGATATCATTGCCGACAACCTTTCGAGTGGCCGGATGACCTATACACAGATCAGAAATTTTTATGATTATGTGCTTATTGCTGCAAACACTTACAGATATGCAAAAGATGCGGGAGACGACTCGGACGAAACCAAAGAAAAGTTACTTCTCAAAATCAAAAGGCTGGACGGGATGATCACTTATGCATTGGCACGTGACAATCCATCGGTTACAGAAGAATTCCGGCGGTTTATTTTAGCCAACGTCGAAGTGTGTAACACTATTGAAGATGTGGTGAATGGTTTTCTGCCTCATTTCGAGGGGATAGTGGGTTATTTCAAATACAGGAATCCAAAAAGCAAATAAAACAGGGGGGATCAATAAATGCAATTATCGAAAGTTTATAAAATCACCGGAGAGATCGTGTGTATAAGTAATTTGCATATTGGCGGCAGCAAAGACAGCATTGGCATCGGCACAATGGACAATCCGGTAATCAAGCACCCTATTACATCCGATCCCTACATTCCGGGTTCATCCCTGAAGGGGAGGATGCGCTGCAATATGGAAAGACGTCTTGGGAGATATGGAACCTCAAGAGAAGGAAAAGCAGAGCCGTGCAATTGTGGAAAATGCATTGTTTGCAAGGTTTTCGGGACACTGAGAAATTCCGGGATAGGTCCTACAAGGCTTATTGTAAGGGATTCTCCAATGACGGAAGAATCAAAGGAAAAAGGCAGGAGATTTATGGATGAGGAAGGCAAAAGCATTTATGGCGTAAAGCATGAAACCGCGATAGACAGAAAAACAGGCGCAGCACTCGGGGGTTCATTGAGGCCGATCGAATTTGTGCCTGCAGATACAGTTTTCAAACTGGAGATGAACTTGCAAATATATGACGAAGATAATGAGAACGAAATGCTCAATTTTGTGAAAAGAGCGCTGAAAAGCCTGGAAGAAACCTATATTGGCGGGATGGGCAGCCGCGGGTACGGCCAGATCAGATTGCGTAATCTTAAGCTGAATGATGAGCCGTTTGGACTTGAATCGGTCAGCTTCTGAAGCCTGGAGGGGAACAATGAAACTATATCGTATCGGAATCAAGATGCTGTCCGGCAGCAGAACGCCGATGCATTCTGATACATTGTTCGGGAGCATCTGCTGGGCTGTTCTTTACCTGGAGGGAGAGGACAGGCTCAAACTCCTGTTGCAGAATTGCAAAGAGAATAAGCCTGCGTTTATATTTTCGAACGGCTTTCCACGAGGATTTCTTCCGCGTCCTGCCGGCGGGAATTACACCACAGGATTTTCTGAAACCAGTTCAAAATCAGAAATAATGGATTACATGAAAACAGCAAAGAAAATAAAGAAGATAAGCTATATTCCATTGGATGATATACAGAAGATCATACTCGGGGAGAAGATTCCCCTGTATAGTTGCGAACAGCCGGAAGAAGCCAGTATTCACTGGACAACCCACAATACTATTGACAGAAAAACAGGGACATCCCTGGAAGGTGGCCTGTTTCGGGAATTGTACCGTTGGGATGGGGATCTGGATGTATATGTTATGGCGGAAGAGGAGTGGCAGCCTTTGCTAGTGCGTTGCCTTGAGCTTATAAGCTTTTGGGGATACGGCGGGGGAGCATCCCGCGGAAGAGGGGCTTTTGAAATAGAGGAGATATGTGAGGCCGGGTTTAAAACACCTGAAGATCCGAATGCTTATATGACTCTTTCCAGATGCATTCCAACACCGGAAATGCCTGTGCCCTGCCAATACAGGCTAGATGTGAAATATGGCCGTTTCGGACAGGATCGCGGAAGGGTCGGTTACCCGTTAAAAAAACCGGTGCTTATGCTGGAGCCGGGAGCTATATTCTGGGGGAAGCCGCCTGAATGTGGCTGGTGCGGCACGATGGCAGGGGAACTATCTGATGAGTACAGCGATGCTTTACAGTGTGGATTGTCAATCATCCTGCCCTGCAAAATTGAACCGCCGGAATGGGGTGCATGATAATTGCTTGCATTATTTGAAATAGAGCTTGAGGTATTGAATGACGGAGGAATACCACAAACTCACGGGCATATGGTCCATGGTTTGTTTTTTAACATACTTAAGCAAACAAATCCTGAACTTTGCAAGGTTCTACACAGCATGAACTGTACTTTGCCATTCACACTGTCAACATTGTATAAGTGCGGAGCTCATCCAGGGATCATGACATCCGCGGTCGAGAAAGGAAAACGGGTCTGTTTCCGCACAGGGTTGTTCAATGATGAACTTATCTCAGCCGTATCACTTGCCATGAATAAGGCGATGATTACTAGACCTATATCTATTGCTGATATATCGATGAGCATAAAAGCAATAAAGCTGCTTGACACTGAAGATATAGCGGATCTGGAGCAAAGAGCTGCCAAATCGGCAGACAGGTTGCGCGCTTTCAGGATCGATTTTCAGACACTTACATGCTTCCGGTCAGAAGGGAGAAGCCTGCTTTTCCCGGAGCCCCGCCTTGTCATATCAAGCCTGTACCGTTCCTGGGAAGCTGCCGGTGGATATAATGTTTCAAGTGAGACACTTAGGAAGATCGTGGAAAATGTTTTTCCCGCGAGGTATGATATGCATACGGGAATGCTTGATATGGGGAAATACCTCTTAAGCGGGTTTACTGGCTACTGCATATATGAAGCGGATAAATGCCTGGGTCACAAAGAAAAATCAGTATTGCTGAGCCTGTTAGGTATGGTCCGATATGCAGGACTCGGTTACAAGACTACAATGGGGATGGGGCAGGCGAAATGTACAATAATTGAGGAAAAGGATTAGGGTAACAAGGCAAAACAGGATCTATAACAGTAAAGGTATTATAGTATTGATGAAATTAGTTTATTGATGAATGGAATCTGTGATCTTTGATAATTTAATATATGATGTCTAGTGCGGATTATAAGTAAACATGGTAAGTGTGTGGTATCCGCACTCCGCATAGATCGGTGATTTTGCGGGTTTTTTATATTTATTGGGTTGTATTTGTTTTAGGTTTGTTGGCGATCCGCGAAATCAAACTCTGGAAGCCAGATAAATCAGGTAATATAAATGCTTGCCGTTGAACTCCCCCACGCACCACGGGAATTGAAATATAGCTTGTTGTTGTCTCAACGCTCTGCGGAGGAGGTTGAACTCCCCCACGCACCACGGGAATTGAAATAGCGACTTCCTCAAGCGTTTCGCACTCATCCCATGTTGAACTCCCCCACGCACCACGGGAATTGAAATAAGTAGCATTAGCCACTGCCTGGCATGTATCCCATGTTGAACTCCCCCACGCACCACGGGAATTGAAATTCATATATAGCCATTTGTTTCTCAGCATTCTCTGGGTTGAACTCCCCCACGCACCACGGGAATTGAAATAAGGTGTCCATGCGATATTTTGCCATCATCTAAGTTGAACTCCCCCACGCACCACGGGAATTGAAATTGGTAGGTACGATTGTCTTTGCCAACCTGAGTCTTGTTGAACTCCCCCACGCACCACGGGAATTGAAATATGCGCATTAACTACATACGCATAATCTCTCTCGTTGAACTCCCCCACGCACCACGGGAATTGAAATATTTCAGGATTATCGCGGAGCACTTTGGCCTCCGCCGTTGAACTCCCCCACGCACCACGGGAATTGCAGAAAAAAAGAGCCGTTTTGGCTCTCTGATATTGATAAGCTTTTTATTTCTACTCAAATATTGATCAGCCTGATTATTGAGTGTGTCATAGACTTTTCAATATTTCGTCAAGTTTGGCGGGAAGGTCACGATAGAACAATTCCGGCATAAAATCCGGTTTTTCCTTAATGTCGATATACTCAATGAATTTGTCCCATACTATATCAAGGAATCTGCAAATATCCGGCTCTTTTACCCCGGAAACATCTTTCATGAGTGCTTTTTCAAAAACCTCGTATCTTTTTTTCAGCAAGTCTGTATTATTAGAACAACTCTGCAAATCTTTTTTTATTTTTTCATAACTACGCTTGATTTGCTTTTCGATTTCTTCAGAGGATACTCCTTTAAACCCATGAGACATAATAGTTCTGTTCCGGAGGCTGCTCAGAACAGTCAAAACAGACAGATAATCGCTTAATCGGATTTTTGCCGTGGAATTGTCGATATATGTTATAAGATATAGCCTCAAAACATTATTCAGGATCTTATTATCAATTTCATTTTTTTCATTGATTACGCTATCTGTGTTTTCAAAGTTATTCTTTATGAAATCTATGATACCTTTGCCTTTATCTGTATATCTTATATTGACTGTGACTTGACCGTTTTTATCACTAATAAACTCTTTACAACTATAATCTGATTTTAGCAATACATAATCACAGACAGCTTCAAAAAATCTGAAGACTCTTCCTAAGAAATCCACATAATGTCCTGCATTATATAAATACTTCGCATTTTCTTTTAGTTCTGCAATGCACAGTAAGTCATTACCCCTAAGTTTCTGCACTTGATCCTTCAGTTCATTGAAATAGTCTTTATCGGCAATAGAGTATTTTAAGCATAGATCGATACTCTTCAACGCTTTTTTAAAGTCGAACACTTGTCTGCTGTGCGCGTATATGAAGGTATGCTGTAATACCTGGTAGGATTCGGGTAATGTTCTTTTTTCCGTGTCTTGTGAACTGGTTTCAAACAACTGGCTATTCTGATATAAAATTTCTAAAGCGGCGTGATAATCACCTTGTCTGACTAACAATGCAATTTGCTTTTTAACTTCACTCTTAATAAGATTTTTTGTGATAGTCAACTCTTGTACTTTAGAGGCATTTTCAGGGCTATATACTGTACGGAACTTGTCTGTAAAAATATCAAGTCCGCAAAGAAGCAGCGCAGTGTTCTGTGCCGGAGTTCCTCCTGTCAGGGAGGCAAAGACAACATCAACTGATTTGTTTTCTACAGCTATTTTTCTGAGGGCATTACTATAATAACTCATCATTGAATCAATATTTGATGGATTTTGATTAATTTTCTTAATTTCTATACTGGATGCAGGAATATTGCAATTAAACACAAGAAGTTTTTCGACTATCTTTCCATAATATATAGTATCTTGTGGATGTTCTGGTTCTTGATCAGTGACAAAAAGGATAACCTTGCTATCTGAGGAGGAAAACTCCTTAAATTTTAAAATTTTTGAAATAATAGAAAGCTCTAGTTTGTCGGATGCCTTCTTTATTGATGCGTCGTCCCTAAACTGGTTATATTCTGTTTCCCACAATTCTCTTCCTTTAGTTCTGGCAGCAGGGTGTTCTTTCACACCGCGTTTTTGCATACTGTTTGGTATACGACTTAACTTTTCCTGAACATCGCTGTTGCCGATGTTGAATATGAACAAATTTTTCATATAGAATCAGCCCTTTCGATCTATGATCAACTACATTTATTTTATGTTATCTTCAATATTTGTTCAATATTACAAGATATGCTAATATACGATAGAAAAAATCGGTCAGAATATGTTATAATACTCATGTTATGGATTAACTAAACTATGAACCTTGATAATCAAATAATGAGTGCGGATTACAAGCAAACATGAAAAGTATGGGAGACCCGCACCAGGCATAAAATCAGTGTTTTTGAAATTTTATATAGAAAATGGACGGAGTGCATAATCGGATTATAGTCGATCCGCGAAAACGTGTTCTGAAAGATAGATGAATCGGGCATTACATATGGATGCTGTTGAACTTCCCCACGCAGTACGGGAATTGAAATTGGATCTACATCTTTTAACACATACCTATCACTAGGTTGAACTTCCCCACGCAGTACGGGAATTGAAATCCCACTATCCAGAACACGACACTAAGGGCAAGTAGTTGAACTTCCCCACGCAGTACGGGAATTGAAATCTGATATAGTCAACGCCCCTCGCGGCGACATACGTGTTGAACTTCCCCACGCAGTACGGGAATTGAAATAATCGTGTGTCCTTCATATTTCCTCCCTTCTGCCGTTGAACTTCCCCACGCAGTACGGGAATTGAAATTCGCCGCCGTAGAAGCTGCGCAAAAAAAGGCAAGTTGAACTTCCCCACGCAGTACGGGAATTGAAATCCTTATGACGTATGGTATGAAACGGAAAATAGCAGTTGAACTTCCCCACGCATGAACATCGTTTGAGTTAATGTTGAGTCCATCCGGATAACTGGATTCTATAAAGGAGAATAATATGAATGAATTACAGGAACTTGCTTCATTAATCAAGCAAAGGAACCAGATCGACAGCCTGATATCCGTCATTATAAACCGGCCTGCGATCATAGGTCATACCGGGGAGTATATCGCATCGAGGATTTTTGGCATAGGGCTCGCGGAATCGGCAAGCCATAAAGGCATCGACGGCTATTTCACCGATGGCCCTTTGCAGGGCAGATCTGTCAACATCAAGTGGTATACGAAACAGACGGGTTTGCTGGATATAAATCCGGACTGCCTGCCTGACTATTTCCTGGTTATGACAGGCGGAAAGGGATCGGCAGTATCATCAAAAGGCAAGACGCTGCCATGGTGCATAAAGCATGTTTACCTGTTTGATGCCGCTGAATTGGTAAACGAGCTTGCTGCAAGAGGAGTCGGCATTGGAATAGCCACAAGCGTAAAAAAGGACATGTGGGAACAAGCCGAGATATATCCTGTCCAGCGAAACCGGTTATTTGAAGTAAATGAAGAAATGGCCCGACAACTACGGTTATTTGATTTTTAGGTGAGACCGGCAATCAGGCTGGAAAGCCGGATGGTGACGGGATAGCGAATTTACCGTTTACTCTTTTTCAATAAAATTCATAAGCGGCAGAACAAGTGGAGGCATATTCGCCTCAACAGTAATTAGTGTAACAATGGGTCGCAGGTAACTGAACAGTGCAGCCGGGGCATTTTGCCTCAACATGGATTCCAGTTGTGCTGTATCGTTATCCAGAACCCCATCCCAGGCAAAACAGCCCTGTATTTCGATATCCAGTTTAAACGGTACATCAGGCAGTTCTTTTGAAGAGAATATGCCAATACTTAAAATAACTATGGATTCTTTTTTATGCTCCCTGCTGTTCCGAAGTACGCGAATATTGCTATTGATCTCAAGTGTTACTTCTTTATCAAAAATATAGTCTTTATTAACATCAAATCGTATACTTGTAACCTGGGGTTTTCCAATTAACTGAAAGTTGCTCTCCCTCATGGTTATATTCCTCTCTACACAGATAATAATGGTTCTGCTTTATAGCTTTTGTCTGCCGGGTATTCCCATAAAGAAGAAATACGGCATCTGTTCTTAAAGGAATTTCTGCTGCAAATTTCAGTGTAAGTGTCTCCTGGCAAAATTTCCAAAATGTCCACAACAGTGTTTATTTCGATTGATTTATATAAACTATTTATTGATTTATTTAAACTATTTCTGTATTGCTCGTATGCAGCCTTAAAATATCTTATAAATAATTTTTCAGATATCTTTCCTTTGACCCTGTTGAGCATTTCCAGGAACCACTGGGGATCTGAGTCTATTTTTCTTAAAATGTTATCATGTGCGCGAGTTTGAACCTGGTGGTTTTCATATCTTGTTATTGTTGCCTTTCCCCAGCCCAGGATCCCAGTGTCACCGCCGGGATATAATTGACCCATAGCGCCGGACAAGAATTGACCCACACCAAACCAACGGTTTACCATAAA
>ENA-OWPA01001494-OWPA01001494.1-bioreactor-metagenome-genome-assembly--contig:-NODE-1494-length-14937-cov-21.058277_pt1 | contig 14937 bp, 10 predicted proteins | sample MGYA00238139_ERZ651803 | MGnify/ENA primary metagenome ERZ651803 (study PRJEB26909, sample SAMN07631231) | bioreactor metagenome | isolation source: Switchgrass digestor | place: USA: Dartmouth...
TACTATATATTTGTTGAAATATATTGAATGTTTTACATTTTTTATTTGGTGTTTTTCAGTGGTTTCGGACGGTTCTCCGTTATAGTATGATTGTACTGAGGCAAACCCGCATTATGCGGGATTTTTTATGCGATAAGACCAATATAAGGTATACTTAAAAACAGGTTGACAATTATAGGTATAAAGCATAAAATAAAAAAGGATAAAATTCTGACAGATACTATTACTTTTGGCAATACAGGTTATTTGACATAAGTTTTTATGTTTATATGAATTTTTGGAGGTGAGAAGAATGGAATGTGGCAGTAGTAGGGAATGTGGAGAGAAAAGCATATATTGCGGGAAAAATGGAATTACAGCTGTCAAGATCTATTCTTCTCAATTAACGGTTTATAAATGTTATATTTAGATTCTATTTTTCCAAATATGCTTTTCTTTAAAAACGAATCTTCATATTGTCAATTCCAATAATTTCTTTTTTAAGTCGGTTTATAAAACAATTAATATGATGATTAAGATTAAGCCATTGATTTTAACCTAAGATGAAAAATATATGTGGGAATTAGGTTAATTATTGCTTTGGTGCCTGTTTTTAGCTATTGCCTTTTAAGGATTGACAAATTTTTTAGGTAAGTGGAGGTGGTAGTTATGGATTCCGGACCTTTACCTGGTTATGGTTATTTTAATGAAAAAAGAAATATTAAATTTGGGGCCATAACTACTATTCAGATAGTATGGCCCAAATAAAGGAGGGCTGCAAAATGAAAGAGAGAATTCTTGCGCTGATTGAACAGGGCAAATATGCTGATATAAGAAAAGAACTTATTGAGATGAATGTTGTTGACATTGCACAGCTTTTTGAAGAGATAGACCGGCAAAAACTATTAGTGATATTCAGGATACTGCCTAAAGATATAGCATCCGATGTTTTTGCTTATATACCTAATGAGCTGCAAAAATATATAGTTGAATCAATTTCCGACAAGGAAATCAAAAGTATTATAGATGAACTGTTCCTTGACGATACTATTGCTTTTTTGGAAGAAATGCCGTCAAACATAGTGAAGAAGGTTCTTAAAAACACCGATGAAGAAACAAGAAAACTTATCAACCAATTTTTGAACTATCCTGAAAATTCTGCAGGAAGTATAATGACCATTGAGTTTGTTGACTTAAAAAAAGAAATGACAGTGAAAGAGGCATTGCAGCACATTAAGGAAACAGGGGTAGACAAGGAGACAATTGATAATTGCTATGTTATCGATAACAATAGAATACTTGAGGGTGTCATATCAATCAGAAAGCTGATATTAAGCGAGGATTCGGCATTGATTAAAGATCTCATGCAAAAAGATGCTGTATATATAAATACTCATGATGACCAGGAAAAAATGGCATCGCTGTTCAAAAAGTATGACCTCCTTTCAATGCCGGTGGTTGATAACGAACGCAGGCTGGTTGGAATAGTGACAATAGATGACGTTATAGATGTTATTGAACAGGCTAACACTGAAGATATTCAGAAGATGGCTGCTATGCAACCATCCGAAGAAAAATATTTGAAGACTAATGCTTTGGTGCTGGCTAAGCATAGAATAATATGGCTTTTAATCTTAATGATTTCTGCAACCTTTACGGGAAAAATCATAAGGAAATTTGATGATGTACTGCAGACGGTTGTGGTGCTTGCTTCTTTTATCCCTATGATTATGGACACAGGAGGAAATTCTGGTTCTCAGTCATCGGCACTGGTTATTAGAGGTTTGGCTCTAGGTGAAATAAGACTAAAGGATGCTTTTAGAGTTCTTTGGAAAGAGATTCAAGTGGGTTGTCTTGTCGGGCTGGCACTATCTACAGTAAACTTTTTAAGGATATATTTTTTGGAAAAAACCGACTTTATGGTATCTTTAACTGTAAGCATAACTTTGCTGCTTACAGTCATATTGGCAAAAATTGTAGGAGGAATACTTCCTATTCTGGCTAAAAAATGTAAGCTAGATCCTGCGATTATGGCAGGTCCACTAATAACAACTGTTGTTGATGCAGTGGCTCTTACCATATATTTCTCAACGGCTGTATGGTTATTGGGTATATAGATAGAATAAAAAACGGCAAAAATCTATACTAAAGGGTTTTCCGAAATGAATTAAAATTCGGAGACCTTTTAGTATTTGTTTTATATATGAAAAGAAAGTCCGATATATAAAAATATAATTTACCATAAAGGATGTGCTGAATTATGAAAAAAATTACTACTGCAGCTGATACAAAAGAAATTTCTTTGACTATTTACAATGGCGGATTTGGTGCTGTCAAGGAAACCCGTACTGTAAACCTTACATGTAAAGAGACAGAGCTAGTTTTTGCTGATGTGGCACAGAAGATTGAGACCGATTCTCTTTTGGTTGAAGGTTTGAATGTTTTGGAATTTAATTATGATTATGATTTGGTTGATAGAAAGAAGCTTCTAAACAAATATATTGATAAGGAAGTCTTTTTAAAGGACAGAGAAACCGGAGAAAGAAAGAGCTGCCGGCTTTTATCGGTTGAGCCTTCCGGTAGGTGTGTGTTGGAGGATAATAGTACAAAGGAAATATACATCGATACTCAGGCTGAAATTATTCTTCCTTCCCTTCCGTCAGGGCTTATTGTAAAGCCTGCTCTTGTTTGGAAGATTGGGAAGTCGACCTCGGGGGATGTTAAAGTTTCCTATCTAAGCAAGGGATTCAATTGGAGTGCAAATTATGTCGTAGAGATTTTGGAGAAGACTTTAAACATTGCAGGTTGGGCGGAAATTGAAAATCAAAGCGGTGCAACCTTTGAAAATGCTAAAATAAAACTTATAGCAGGAGATGTAAATAGAGTTGAAGATGATGATAAGTATGTTTTAAGTAAACGTGTGTATCTTTGTGAAGAATCTGAAGCACCTAAAGTAGAGGAAAAAGCTTTCTTCGATTATCACATGTACACATTAGCAAGCCCTTCAACACTGAAAAACAATCAAACCAAGCAAATCAATATATTGAACGGCTTGGGCATACCTTATAAAAAATATTACAAGCTTGACCGGAAATCAAAAAAGGCAAATGTTATTATTGAATTTTCGAATAAAAAGGAGTGCGGCTTGGGTCGTCCCTTACCAAAGGGAATAATCAAGCTTTATAAAGCAGATGAGGCAGATAATTCTCTTGAGTTTATCGGTGAAGATAGAATAGAGCATACTCCAAAGGACGAAGATATTATTCTTAACATCGGTAATGCTTTTGATATTTCTTTTATCTCTAAAGAAATTGAAAGGAAAAAAATAAACGGATTTGAGCATTTCAAATATCAATACATTATTAAAAATCATAAAACAGAGACAGCCGAAGTACATTTTGAACATTATATTTGGGGAATATGGGAAATGGTTAAGACAACCCATGATTATTCAAAGAAATCATCGAACATTGTTGAGTTCACTGTAAATGTTCCGGCTGATAACGAGATAACGGTGGAATTAGAATATAAAGTTGACCATCGAAAGGAGTTTATTGTGAAGAGTTAATATTCTTACGGGGCATATTGTAAAGTGCATTGGAAAATAGAATTATTGCATGGTTTTTAGACCAAAATTAAACGTTAATACAGACTTAAATGCTTGACAAAAAAAGGAGAATATGTTAATTTGGTTGTCAATAAGTGTTGCACCAGTAATATCAGAAGCTTGAGTGAGTTTTGAAATTAGAAATCTTAAAGGAAAGAAATTATAGATATGTGATGATTCATTTCTACCAGACATCACATTAAAAAATGAGAATAATTTATTATAAATATAAAGTCAGTCAAGGTTGATATTAAAGCCTTGACTGTAGTTCTACAATAGTACAATTAATATATTTTAATGGAGAAACGTAATGAAAAAATTTTTTTCAAATAAGAGGAGAATAAAGTATTTTATAATATCAGCATTGGTGATTTTTATATCCTGCATTATTGTGGTATGGTTTAATATAACTGGCTTTTTGAGAGTTTTAGCTATTTTTATACCATATTTTATATTTGATACTATATGGACTAAATATTATAAAGATAAATAGTGTTAATTGATTTCTTCAGAAATACTGATAATTTTCGAAGTGAAAAATATTGAGATATGCAAAAAGTTTGTTACTAGGGGTGCTTTTATTATGAGTTTATGGGAAATATGAATTGAAGGATATCAGTTATTAGAGGAGGAATTCTATATGAGCCCTTCAATAAAGAGCAGGATATTGTCAGGGTTAAAATGTTTTATGATTGGATTTCCAATAGTATTGTTTTTGAATTTAGTTATTGGATATAAAGAAATAAATATTTTAAGTAGTTTTTTAATTTTGTTTGCTTTTTCAATGGGTACTTCATTTAGTGATGTATTTATTTTAGTATGCAATAAGTCTGTGAATGAGATGTCTGAAAATGAAAGGCTTAACTGCTCTTTCTTGAGCCTTTTTATGGGGATTATAAGTATACCGGCTTTTCCAATTGTAATAGCAAGTATACTAGGAATAATATACGCAATTCCCGGATTGAAAAAATCAAAGAGCAAACTTGCAATAGCAGGTGTTACTTTAAGTTCTGCAGGTTTGCTATTGTCTGTGATATTTTATGCAAGTTGTTTATACGCTCAAATAAAGAAGATATAACTGAAAATTTGTTCTATGCTGCGTAGAATTATTATCACAGTAAATAGCAATAGTTTTTTAATTATTCACGGTTTTTGTCTTTCATATTTATATTTTCATCTTTTCTGATGTTTCATATAATTATATGCAGGATTGAAAGGCATTATTATATTGGAAAAGAACGGGTTGACGCAATAAAAAAAGAGTTTTTACTATATGTAAATGGAGGCGTTAATCTGAGTAACAAAGTTATTTATATTAATGTGACTTTAAAATTAAGAAGGATTTTTGACATTATATTTTACATATCTATATTGTTATATGGAAATATGCTAATTCTTTATTACGGAAAGCTAAATATAAGCTTAATTCCCAAAATAGCAATTATTCTTTCATTTCTACTTATGATGTTTATACTCAGTATGACTATGGAGACACTGTTTACCACATCTGATCCTGTGAATAAAATAAATGTTACACAGTATAGGATAATTTTTTTGCTTAGGGTAGTAGAAATAGTTATTACATTTTGTTTTGCTGTAGTTATTAACAATGTAAAAGAACGAATTCTAATATATAATCTTATAATTTTTGCTATAAGTGGAGTAATCATAGCACTTCATAATATGATAATAAATAGATACAAAAATATGAGTGAAGAAATTATTGAAGAAATGATATCTGTTTATTGCAGCCCAGATGAAAGAAAAATTGATGTTGAAGCACTTTATAAAAGATTCATTCACTTTTTCATCTATTGTATATTATTAATCTTTGTATATAAATATACTCTATGGAGATGGGAAACTACTTTGATCTTTTTGGCTCTCAATATAGCTGTTCTAAAGAGGTTTTTCTGGGCTGGTTGTAAGGAACTGTATTATAAACATGTAGGCTACTTCTTATGCATTTGTTTGTTTTCAAGTATCGGAATAATATTAATGAAATTAGTATACGATCAGGTAATTATGTTGCTTATATTTAAGAATAGGGATGAACAGGAATTGTGGATGGTATTTATGTTGTTCTATTTACCGCTATTGCGATTGGGAAAGGATGTAGACAAAAGAAGAAAGAAAATTTCATATGTATGGAAGAAGTAGAGAGTTTAAAAGTATTATTGTGCAATTAATATGAATGGAGAGTTTTCCCTAATGAAATATCAACATTTATTGGAAAAGTTTAATGATATGTCACTAATTGCAACATTGATACTTCCCGAACATACAGAGGATGTAGTGAAGCAAATTGGAGAATCAATGAATATTCCTATCAATTTGGAGCAATTGAAATCTGTCATGGAATCACCTGACAAAAAGGGAAAAAAATAAAGTTTGCTATTTTGAACGTGAAAGGGAGTTTGTTTATATTGACTGCCATAAACCGCAGGACATGCACCAAGTTATTATACGATGTTTAAGTAGTGAAAAAGAAAAAATATATAATTCCTTTTACAGGTAGGTGAAATTAAGGCAAGAGTTATATGGTCATACGATAAATAGTGATATTATTGATTGGATTCATCCATATGAGAAAGTCAAGAATTCATTACTGGCTAGCTTGCAGTATAATGGATTAATCGATTTGATTTGGTGTTTAAAGTCATTAAGAGCTAATAATGTTTAAAGTCATTTAAAGTCATTAAGAGCTAATAAGGAAATAAAGACGGAATTTTTAGGTCTGAAAGAATATAGAGGAGATAATTATTATGAGCATGCTTTGTAAATGCGGTCATGTTATGTCTGACAAAATAGTACCGAATAAAGTTATTTATTGGACATATACAAAAGAGAATTGGGTCCAAAGGCTAAGATTTGCAAAAGGGGAATATCCAAAAGGGGAGTATCCTAATATTGAGTTTCTGGCCGTTAGAAATTGCGAGAAATGTGGTAGATTACACTACATAAGAGATGAAGGAAAACATGTATACATTATGAAAACATGTATACATTATTGAGTCTGCAGAGCTGAATAATATAAGTTGTTCTTGTAGGGATGAATTTAATAAAGGCGAATTGGAAGAGTATTACAGTATGAATGATTTTGAAATGGATGAAATAGACGACAAAATAAGGAGAAATGAATCGTATGACTTACCGCGCAGACTGTTTTTTTGTCCTAAATGCAAAAGAATATTTGTACAGAAAGATGATATATTGAAAATTTATTGTTTAGAAGAATTGATTAATTTAATAGATTTAAAATTTAAATAATCCGATATATACCCCGACTGTAGTAATACAGCTTCGGGGTTTTTATATGTTTAGAATTTTATGAATTAAGCTATTTCTGATAAGTATAAATAACCTAAAGTGACTCTAGCAATATATTTATTTGCATTTATGATTACACTAATTGAGCAAGGCAAATATTCTTATGTAAGAAAAGAACTTATTGAGATGAATGTTGTTGATATTGCACGACTTTTTGAAGAGATAGACCGGCAATAAAAAGTTTAGCTTTTAATTTTAATGATTTGAGAGTTGTGGCCTTGAGAGAGATAAGCTTAAAGGATGCTTTCAAGGTTATTTGGGAGGATATTCAAGTGGGCTGTCCTGTTTAGGGTGGATTTATCTGCATTAAATTTTGTGAAGATATATTTTCTTGAAAAAATTGACTTTGTAGTAACTTTAACTGTGACTATCACTTTACTTTTTTGGTTATATTAGCAAAAATTGCAGGAAGGATACTGCCTAATGTAGCAAAGAAATTCAAAGTAGACCCGGCAATTAAGGCAAGAACGTTAATAACGACTATTGTTGATGCTGTAACATTTATTATTTATTTCTCAATAGCTACATGTTTGTTGGGGATATAGATAAGAATTTTTCATAAAAGGTCTTCCTCAATATTAATAAAGCAAAAGGAGGACCTTTTTGTATCTTTTTTATTGATTTATAGTAGAACAATAATTTATAAAATTTTAAATTTAAAGAATAATTAGAATTTCACGGAAGTATACAAAAGTATTTTTATTTATAATAGACTACTATTATTACAAAAAATTCTATATAATTTAAATGTTATGTTTAATAGGAGGTGATAAATAAAATAAAGGTTAAAGTGAGAAAATGCTGTTTTTTATATGCAAAAAAGATATACAAAAGAAATAGAGATATACAAAAGGATAAAAAGAATTAAGTAAATAATATTGAATTTATTAGGGGGAATGTGAATTGAGAAAACCAATTGTTTTTTGCCTACTTATCTGTATGGTCTTTATGCTGTTCACTCCATCTGCAGCTGCAGAAGATTTAACTATGGAAGTAAGGATAGACAAAGCTGTAGAATGGCTTGTGGCAAATCAGAAATCCGATGGATTTTGGGGAGAAGAACTGCTTACAGCTGTAGTGGATACTGCTGAAATAGCAGGTTATTTCAAAGAAAAATCAATACAGTCTGAAAGCCTGGAAAAAGCACAAAAATGGCTTGAATCCATTGATAAAAACAATATTGATTATACTGCAAGAGTATTACCCTTTATACAGGAAGCTAATCGAAAAAAAGACTTAATTTCATCCCTTGCTTCAAGTCAAAAACCTGATGGAGGTTGGGGATTAACCGGTGATTTTGAGGGGGACGTTTTAGATACAGTTCTTGTATTAAACTCCTTGATTGAGGAAAATAATCCCGATACGGAATTAATAAAAAAGGGATTAAGCTATCTTATCAGTGTTCAAAATGAGAATGGAAGCTGGTCATATGTCCCCGATGGGGAACCGTCTGTAATGTTAACTTCTGAGATAGTTTTATGTCTAAATAAATTTGTTTCTAAGATGAACCTAACTTCAAGCAGTATTGAAACTGCAATGAAGAAAGCTGGGAATTTCCTTGTCTCAAAACAGTTAGAGGACGGAACATGGGGAACAGGAGAAGAGAGTCTTGCCGACACGCTAGTAGCGTATCGTGCTGTAATAAAAACAGTAGGGATTGACCCTGTTTTAACTGTAGATAAAGTAATACAAAATTTGCAGCAAAGTAATGGAAGTTGGTATAACAACCCTTATTTAACAATTCTTGCAATAAGGGCGCTGAATGAGAAAACGGAAATGCCCCATGCAGACATAACGGATATTAGGATGTTTAAGACAACTAAAGACAATAGGATAGAAAGTTACACCTTTGGTGCCTATGAGGAATTGGAAATAGAAGCGGTAAGTGAGTATGACAGTTCTGTGGCAAAACAGATACAGTTTATTAAGGGACCATATGGCAATATATTATATGCTCAGGTAGGAGATATTCTAAACTGGAATACAATGAGCTATGAACCCGGGGTCTACACTGTTATTGCTCAGGTGAAAGAAAACGGAAGCGGGAAAATAATTGACAGTTATGAGAAAGAATTTACGATAGAACCTTCTTTTATTATAAAAAATGTTGTTATAAGGACTGACAGACAGTCAACAACATTAAACAAACCCGTAACAATAAATGTTGAGACAGCTTTTTATATTGAAGCCAATGTAGATAAAAGGCTTACGGTAACTACTTCAGTCTACGGAACTGACGGTAGTTTCATCAATTTGCATGAAGATGTAGTGGAAATTGAGGCATCGGAACAGGTAAAAGTAATTGGAACAAAGGGTTTTGAGCCTGATATTACATCTGAAAAGGAATACACAATAAGAACAGATATATTTGAAGGCACAGCAAAAGTTGCTGAAGGCGAAACTGTTTTTAAAGTTCTGCCACCGCCTGCTCCAACAAGAATAGATGCAGAGCAAAGCCTTGATAAAGAGGTTTTATATCCGGGAAAGGATAGTGTAACACTTTCATATAAGTTGTTTGGAGTAGGAACGCCGGAAGTTCCCGAAAGGAACCCCATTGACCTCGTATTGATTTTAGACCGTTCCGGTAGTATGAGTGGAACTCCGTGGACAAAAGCAAAAGAGGCAGCAAAGATTATTGTCGACTTAATTCTCCCGCAGGATCGTTGCGCAGTTATTGACTTTAGTGATTCTGCCACATTGCGCCAAGGACTTACCTCCGATAAGGAACTTTTAAAGCAGGTAATAAGCAGCCTTGGTAGTGGCGGAGGTACAAGTATACATGCAGGTATTGCTAGAGGTATTCAGCTTATTGATTCGGTTAATGATACTGACAGGCAGAGGGTTTTTATGCTTCTTTCTGACGGAGAAAGCAATGAATCCAGTGCATTAGCACAAGCAAATTCAGCAGCAGAAAAAGGAATAACCATATTTACCCTTGGACTTGGAGGGGTAAATGAACGACTTCTTAAGAACATTGCAAACATAACCGGAGGCGAGTACAGATATAGTCCGACAGCTAATGAGCTTATTGATATGATGACGGAGATTGCCGGAAAAATCTTTGATACTTCCGGAAGAAATATTGTAGTTGAAGTAACAATACCGGAAAATGGTTTGAATATAAGGGGAGATTCAATAGAACCTGTGCCGTCTTCAATAAGCACCGACGCTTACGGCAACAAAGTAATTACTTGGAATTATGACCGGCTGATAATGGGACAGGAAAAGTACATAAACATTACCTTTGAAGGAGAAAACCTTTTATCGGATACTGTTGTTCAATTAGCTAAGAGTGCAAAGATTACCTATTATGATGCAAATGATACACTTATGGAAATCAGTCTTCCCCAGGTGGAGATAGAGGTAAACAAATTCAAACTTGATACCAAAATTGAAACAGATAAAGTGCAATATCATTCCGGAGAAGATGTAGAAATATTGGTTGATTCAAAAAATCTAACATCTTACTTGTGTACTTTAACCGGAAAAGTTGAGATTGTGGATGATAACAATAATGTTATTGAACTGATCTCTCTTAATGAGGGTATGACATGGCAGCCTGAAGAAACATTGAATCACAACTATACTTGGAATACAAAGGATTATATTGCAGGCACTTATAATGTGAGAGTAACCTTTATTGAGCAGGACAAATTAATATCCTCTCAGATTAAGAGCTTTGAAATAATACCTGACAAAAACATTACCAATAGAGTAGTAACCGATAAGATAAAATACTACCCGGGAGAAAAGGTCAGTGTTATTAATTCGGTATATAATCCGAGTTCTAATGCTATAGCAAGGAATTTAACGATAAGGACGCTTATTACCAACTCCAGGGGTGAGGTTGTATGGGGTAATGAGAATACTATTGATGAGATTATTTATGGAGATACCCAAAGCAGAAAGAGTATGTGGGATATTGAACAAAACGAACCTGGGCGTTATACTGTGACTTCTGTAGTGTATGGAAAAAATGAATTATGCAAGGATTTTACAGTGATTGAGATATTGGGTACCCAGACAACGGGATACGGTATTATCGGATCATTAAATGTACTGACAAAAGAGATTTATCCCACCGATGATCTTGTTATTCAAATTGAACTGACCAATTCGGGAAATGTTGATATAGCCGGAGTAAAAAGGAATATTATCATTATAAATCCATCGACCGGTGAGGTTGTTGATACCATTGAAGATATCATCAACCTTGATGTGGATGCCTGTGACAGCAAAGAAGTGTCTTGGAGCCACAAAGCATTGAAAAGTGGCCAATACCTTGTAGTATACAATGCTGAGCTGCCCAATGAAACAATAATAAATCTGGGAAGCGGGTATTTTACAGTTTTACAAAAAGGCAGTGAAAGTAAACCATCTTCCGGAGGCGGAAAAGGTTCAGATAAGAATAAAGATTATGGTAATAACGATGATATTATTGAGGAACCTAAAGAGGAAATACCTGTTGCATTGCCTGTGGATCTTGCGGTATCAATAAAAGCCGATAAGTCAACGTATACAAAAGGACAAATCGTTACCTATACAATCAAATTTAGAAATATGTTGGATGCTCCTGTCGGCGAGTTTGAAGTGACAGCACAAATACCGAACTATACATCCATTGCAGACAGTGCTGGTGGAGAAGTTAAAGATGGAGTTATAGTATGGAAAATACCCGGTTTACCTGCTAAAGGCGAAGGACAAAAGATATATAAAGTTTTGGTCAATGATTTCGAAGAGCCTGAGGTCATAGTTTCAAACACAGCAAGAATACTAAGTAAAGATCAAAGGATAAATACACAAGACGACACCTCAACAATAAAGATAATGCTGCGTTCGGATGAAAACGGGGAAGTACTTCACAGAGCATACATTTACGGATACCCCGATGGAACCTTTAGACCCGAAAAACAAGTGACAAGAGCGGAAGTTGCCGCAATGCTTGCAAAGCTTTTGGATCTAAAGATAAAAGAGGAAGTACAAACTGCATATTCGGATGTACCGAAGAACCATTGGGCAGCTGGAGTTATACAAGCCGTAACGGAATCAGGATTATTCAAAGGTTATGAAGATAATACATTCCGTCCTGATGAATCAATTACAAGAGCTGAGCTTGCAGTAGTTATAGCCAAGTATTTGAAATTGGAAGAGGTAAGACCGTTTGAAATACATTACAGTGATATTGAAGGACACTGGGCAGTAAACTTGATTGAAGAAGTAACGAGGTACAACATTATTGAGGGATATGAAGACGGAACCTATAGACCGGATGAAAAGATAAAACGCTCTGAGACAGTTACGCTAATTAACAAAATGCTTTATAGAGGGCCTTTAAAGGCTGATATGAGTTCCTTTGCTGATGTTGGAGTTAATCATTGGGCCTTTGGACATATTGAAGAAGCAGCAAGAGAACATGTACTTGAATTGGATGAATATGGTGATGAGGTTTACCATACACAGCTTAGGGGGGTAGATGATGTTGAATAATAGAATTATGAAAAATATTGCGATGTTTTTAATTATCGTCTTGGCTTTGACTTTTGCACTTCCTTCTCAAGAAGTTCTGGCAATTGAAATGGTGTTGGATTCACAGACATTAACTGATTTGATATATAAGAAAAATTTCGAAAATGATGACAATGCTATATCACAGTCAGAGGCCAGTACAGAAGCCGGAAGTCTGGCAGTAAAGCTAAACTCATGCTATGACATTTTAAAACAAGCTTATAAAGATAATGATATAACTCAGTTTAGAAAAAGTGTAAATGATACCATTAAACTTTTGAATGATTATAACAGGTCTATTATTGAAGAATTGGATAAAAACGAAAAGATATTGGAAGAGTTGGGTAACAAAGAAGTACTGAAGAGAAATAGTGAGTTTAGAGCTCAAATTCTATCAAAGCTTTTAGAATTAAAAACAATATTTGAGGAATTGGAGTATATATCAAAAAATGTTAACAGTTTGGATGAATCGGATGCTGTGCATATAGAGGAAAAACTAGCAAAAGTGGATAAACTCTTTATGCCTGAACAGCCTGAAAATCCTCTTGGAAGCAATTTGCCGCACAGGAATTTGTCGGAGCAACCTAAAGTTGCATCAACGGGAGCCGAAGCGGCGACTTTATACATGAATGGAGTGAAGGAAAATAATCTTAAAGAACTCCCTAAAGAACCACAACCTGAGGATTTGGCAGAAACACAAGAAACAAGGCTTAACGACCAAATAAAAGAGCTTGCAGATTCCCTTGGTACTGCTGTTAACATGTATGAGTATGTAAGAAACAATATTGATTTTGAGCCATATTACGGTTCAAGAAAAGGTGCAGCTGGAACACTGGCTCATAAATCAGGTAATGACTATGATCAGGCTTCTCTATTAATAGCAATGCTAAGGTACAAAAACATACCTGCAAGATATGTAAGGGGTCTTGCTGAAATTGATATAGATAAAGCAATGGAATGGACGCAAGCTGACACACCGGAAGCAGCTGCCAAAATTCTTGCAGCAGCAGGCATACCTGTTACAACATTGGTATCAGGAGGAAAAATAGCTGCTGTCTGTGTGGAACATGTATGGGTTGAAGCCTATGTTCCTTACGGAATATACAGAGGATTAAAAAATGAAGGGCAAAGTATATGGGTACCGCTTGACCCTTCGTTCAAGAAGTATCAGAGAGTAGAAGGACTTACTAGCTTACAAGAGGTTATAGGCGTTGACCTTAATACATTCAACCAAAGGATAATGACCATTGATAAGGAAACAGGCAAGGCGACAGGAGTAGATACAGATGCATACGATGAGTTAATAACTGAAGCAGTACAGAGGCTTGAAAACTATATTACATACAATAACCTAGGAAACAAGACCTATTCGGAAGTGTTTGGAGAAAACAGAATATTGGAGCAAAAGCTTGGGATGTTGCCATTATCGCTACCGTATAAAACAAGGGGTACAGTCGCTAAATTCAACAAGGTGTCTGAACAATATTCAGATGTGGTAAGTTTTGCAATATATGGACAGGATCCTTTTGGTTTGAATTTTACAGGTTCTAGGGATTTTAATTTGGAATACAAATCAGTGGACCTTTTCAACAAAAAAGTAACACTTTCTTACGAACCGGCTACAAAAGAGGATGCAGCTATCATAGAAAAATATGGAGATATATTCAGTGTACCTGCATATCTTGTAAAAATGGTACCAGTATTGAAAATAGACGGAGAAACGGTTGCAAGAGGTAAAGAAGTCGGCCTTGGTTACAGGCAGCAATTTGAAATAGGAATAAAATCAGCAGGACAATCAAAGGAAATTATAAATAATGATGTAGTTGTAGGGTCTTACTACAATATTGGTTTCAATTATCAAAAGATATCTGAATTTGAGATTGACAATATATCTAATAAACTAAAGGACTTAAAGTACACTGAGAAGGATATATATTCCGATGAGCAATTGGGCGAGATACTTAATTTTGCAGCTAAATCATACTTTGCAGAATTGGACTTTATGGATGAAGTGATTGCCGAGCAGATGAACGTATCGGTAGTAAGGCAATTAAATGAATGTATAACAGGCTTTAGAGTGAATGCAAAGTATCTCTTTATGACTCCGGTTGAATTGACAGGTGGCGGACTGTATATCGACGTTGATAGAAATGTATACTCGGTAGTAAGTAAAGATGGAGATAAAGATACTTCAAGTAACTATATGATTGCTTCCGGAATGATGGGGTCTGCACTGGAGCACAGTATATGGGAACAAGTAACTGGAGTTGAAGCGATATCTACAATAAAAGTTCTGGAAATAGCACAGGAAGAGGATATTCCAATTTATACACTATCGAAGATAGACTTTGAAGAAAAGAAAGATAAATTGAATCTAAGCAATAGTGTAATAGAAGAAATAAGCAATGCGGTGAACAGTGGGAAAATAGTAATAGTAGCTGCCGAAGAAGTTCAAGTAGGTGACTGGAGCGGAGCAGGATATATTGTAATGGATGACAGTGGTGCAGCAGGCTACA
>ENA-OWPA01001498-OWPA01001498.1-bioreactor-metagenome-genome-assembly--contig:-NODE-1498-length-14901-cov-2.659808_pt1 | contig 14901 bp, 17 predicted proteins | sample MGYA00238139_ERZ651803 | MGnify/ENA primary metagenome ERZ651803 (study PRJEB26909, sample SAMN07631231) | bioreactor metagenome | isolation source: Switchgrass digestor | place: USA: Dartmouth...
AATTAAACCGCCGTTTACACCTTTTTTCTCAATTAGGAACGGCTACACCTTCCCACGGCCCCCATGCCCTTTCCCGCAGACTGTTAGAACAGGTACCCTGGAAGGCCCTGGCTGTTCCACCCCTAAGTTTAGCCATGGCCGCTACGCTAAACCTCAATATAAAAGTAACTACGGCTATCCCCCATGACTTTTTATTATCACCTTTAAGAAACGATGAACATAGTACCTTAATTGCGGAAACAATAATCGGCGATTGTTTAGAAGCCCTGTCTTATTTAGAAGGATTACCCCTTTCCCGACGCCACGGGGATGTTACTTATCTCGGTTACCATCCTCAACGAAGGTTTGATTTATTAGAAGAATTTTTGCAAGGGCTAAGGCTTGCATAGATGAAGCTTAAGGGTTAATATTATTTGTCAGAAGTAGCTTAAGGGTTATATTATTGGTCAGAAATGTCTTTTGAGTTAAATTTTTTGCCAGCAACAGCTTTAGGGATATATTTTTTGTCGGAATAAACTTTGGAGTTAAAAATTTTGGTCGGAATTAAATTTGAGATATTATCTTGGGTCTATTTTAAGATTTATTCTGACCAAAAAATTTAACCCCAAAGATAATTCTATCTAAATTCCTCAACCTTAACCTTAACCTAAAAAAAGCTGCCGATATCCGGCAGCTTTTTTAGATTTATACACCAAAAACATGCTTACCGATCTGTTTAATTATAGAACGGGACCAAATCCATTTATTTGTCGCCGTTTGAGGATTCCAATAGTATAAAGCACCACCTGTAGGGTCATAACCATTAATTGCATCCCTTACCGCTCTAATAGCTGTAGCATTAGGAGTAAGCCAGAATTGACCGTCTTGAACCGCTGTGAAGGCTTCCGGTTGAAAAATTACATCCCGGACAGTATTAGGAAATTCAGGGCTTTCTAAACGATTTAAAATAACCGCAGCCACGGCTACTTGCCCGGTATAAGGTTCACCTCTGGCTTCACCATATACCGCTCTAGCCATTAGATAAATCTCTTCTTCGGTAAAACGGGTTCCGCTAGAACGGGAAGCCATTACAGTATTCCCTGTAGGAATCCTTAATTTTTGACCAATTATTATCTTATCTTGCTTTAATCCGTTATAATCTTTAATTGCTTGAACAGTGGTACCGTATTTTTTAGCTAAAAGAAAAAGCGTATCTCCTGCTTGTACAGTATATAAAAAACTACTTTCAGTTTTTCTTTCCGGAATATATAAATTCATGCCTGGAGTGATTAGAGAACTGCTCAGGCCATTGGCTTTCATTATTTCCTGGTGACTGACCCCGAATTTTTGTCCGATTTTAAACAAATTGTCACCAGATTGAACGGTATAATTAGCAGCCAGGACAGGTATGACCATAATCGGTATTAACAAAAAAGCTAAAACCAAAACACTAACTGTCTTTTTTACTAAATAATTCATGATTACCTCCTCCTAATACTATTTGAAGCAACTCAAATTATAGCAGGAGTTGTCTATAATTTCAGCCCACAATTAGAGGAAAGTAATCTAATAAAAGCCAACATAGCTATATTTAGGCACTATAGCATTATAGCCGGTGGGTTAAATCTTCGGTTTAGCATCTGATAAAAGTAATTATTTTCGGATGCATCCAAATGAATAGCATTCTAAAAAGATGCATCCTTTAAAAATTGCAAAAAAGGAGATGCAGACATGCATTTTGCCCAGGAGCTCTATCTGGTATGCCTATCGGCTACTTTAGAAGCACCGAAGGATTCAGGTTTAATTTTAGCTACTAAACCTGAACCGGTCACCATACCTACAATCTCCCTGATTAAATTCCTGGTATCACCTGTATTGCCTATGTCCACATGGACTTCCAGCTTTACCTTTTCTAATAATCCGCTTGTTGCTAAAAAATCCTTAAGGTGACAAGTTAGCTGCAAACTTAGAGAGGTTTCATAGAAAATCCTTTGTCGAAGACTGTTAATATGTTTTTCTTTTTCTTTATGAAAATAATAGCGAGCTCCTTTACCCTGCCGGTGGACAATAATCGCGGTAACAAAAGTAGTGTGATTTTTGCACATAGAGTCAGTGCCCACAATGATTTTATATTTTTCCAAGGGTTTCTCCGTAATATATTTATTAATATCTGCAAAAACCTGGTCTAGAGAAAGTGGTCCTAAAGAAGGACTAGTAAATAACATTTTTACCCCTTCTTTCTTAGATTTGAGACAACTCATTAGCCAGCTTAATAAACTCCTCTAAAGATAAGGTTTCTCCTCTCCTTTGAGGATTAATGGCACACTGGTCTAATACACTCATTAACTTCTCTTTCTCCACACCTAATACCTTTAAAGAATTGACTAAAGTTTTTCTTCTTTGGTTAAAAGCCGCTTTAATAACCCTTTTTAACAGTCCTTCATCATTAATCTTAAAATCCAGCTTTTTTCTGACCTTTAAATCCACTACCGCCGAATCAACCTCAGGCTGAGGTGTAAACAAATGTCGGGGTACATTAAAAGCTAATCTAGGTTCACAATAAAGATTTACGCTTACAGTTAAAGCACCATAATCTTTTGTACCAGGTAAGGCCTGAATCCTTTCGGCCACCTCCTTTTGAACCATAATAACCATCCGTTCAATTCTAAACCTGCTTTCTAATAAATACATAATTAAAGGAGAAGTTATATAATAAGGAAGATTAGCCACTACCTTATAAGATTTATTAGAACCGGTATAATCAAAAACAAGTCGGTCCAAATCAACCTGTAAGGCATCTCCTAATACAACTTCTACATTATTTTTATCCGCTAAGCTCTCTTCTAAAACAGGAATTAAATCTTCATCAATCTCAATGGCTATTACCTTACCTGCTTTTTCAGCTAAAACCTTGGTTAAAGTGCCTGCTCCCGGCCCTATTTCCACTATGATATCTTCAGGTGTTATCTCCGCCGTCATCACAATTTTCTTTAATAATCCAGGATCTGTGATAAAATTTTGGCCGTATTTCTTTTTAAACTTAAACTCATGTTTAGTTAATAAGTCTTTTAAACTCATCCATCCTCAAGCCCTTCTCTTAACTTCCACTAAAACTATATTTATTATTTTCGACATATTTTCTCCTTTATCCTATATTTTATGAAGAAAAAGGCAACCGCCTAATGCGCTTGCCCCGAGAACTTTGTGCCAAAAAAGGGAAGCTCTCAATATTCCCTCCCCTTACTTTTTGCCCTTCATCTTCATGGGAACGAATCACCTTAATATAATAAACACCCTCACTGATTTTGGTTATAAAATAATCCCCATTTCCTAAGATCATCTTTTCCAGTTTTAGTATTTCTTCCACATCCTGTTTAAAAGTATAAATTTCTCTGCGAGTTCCGTCAACTTCCAGAATAAACAGGAATAAATCGATACAATCCGGTTCCCGCTCTAAATCTGTTACCCCGTCCCATCTTTCCAAAATCAGGAGAGTTAATAAAGCAAAGATAAGTAATTCCAGCATATCGCTAAATCCCTTAATTAACACCTTCTACAATATTTTATGCTAGCCAATCTGAAAAAGCTTCTGACCGTTTTCTTTAGTCACCCTGCAGACCTCTTCAAAAGGAACATTTTTCAGTTCAGCGATTTTTTCCGCTACTAATTTTACATAACCGGGTTCATTTCTCTTTCCCCGATAGGGATGTGGTGTTAAAAAAGGACAGTCCGTTTCTAAAAGGAGCCGGTCTAAGGGCACCTTCTGGGCTACCTCTAAGACCTTTCGAGCATTTTTAAAAGTAACCGGCCCTCCAATAGCAATATAAAACCCTAAATTTAAGACTTCTCTGGCCATCTCCCAACTTCCGGAGAAGGCGTGAAAGACACCGCCCACTTGCGATGCCCCTTCTTCCTTGACAATAGTTAACACATCCTGATGGGCATCCCGATCATGAATAATTATGGGCATTTTTAAATCTTTGGCTATTCCGATTTGGTGGCGAAAAACTTGTCGCTGCACTTCACGTGGCGAATGGTCCCAGTAATAATCAAGACCCATTTCGCCAATGGCAACTACCTTGGGATGTGCAGCAAGGGTATAAATTTCCTCCCAGAGTTCATCAGTAGCATCCTTAGCGTCATGAGGGTGTAACCCTACCGCCGCATAAATAAAATCATATTTCTTGGCAAGATCCACCGATAGCCTGGCGTGTTTTAAATTATAGCCTACATTCAAGATCAGGCTAACCCCTTGCTCCTTTGCTCTAACCAGGACCTCATCTAAATCATCCACAAAATTTCTTTCTTCTAAATGAGCATGAGTATCAAATAACATTTGCACTCCCCTTACTTTACTCTACTACCGGATGGTAAATCTTTAGTCAGAGTTAAAACCTCCAAAACTCCTTCATTAGAAGCGGCTAATAACATTCCCTGGGAAGTTATTCCCCTTAATTTAGCCGGCTTCAAGTTAGCAACCAAGACAATCCGTTTGCCGATTAATTCCTCAGGGCTGTAGTGCTGAGCAATACCGGAAACGATAGTCCGGGTTTCTTCTCCCAATTTCACCTGGATTTTTAAGAGTTTATCGGTTTTTTCCACCTTTTCGCAACTGATTACTTCCGCTACCCGTAAATCTATTTTAGCAAAATCATCAATTGTAATTTCTTCTTTAATAGGTTCAATTTGTGTCTTCTTTTCCGGAGTTTTCTTCTCCTCTTCCTGGTCAATATCTAAAATTTTCGGGTCAACCCGGGGGAAAATAGCTTCTTTCTTTGTTATCTTAACTCCTACAGGCATTAAGCCCCACTTTTTAGCATCTTCCCACTTACTCTCAGTTAAGTCCACTCCTATTTGCTCGGATACTTTGCCAGGAAGTAACGGCATAAAGGGTTTTAACATTACTGTGCTGATTCTGATAACATCCAGCAAATTGTATAGTACTGTTCCCAAACGACCCTTTTTCTCTTCATCTTTAGCCAGGAGCCAAGGAGTAGTTTCATCAATATACTTATTGGCTCTGTTTATTAATTTCCAAATGCCGGCTAAAGCATTGGCAAAATCCATTTTTTCAATAAAGGTTTCTGCTTCTTTAGGTGTGTTTTGGGCCACTGTTTTTAATTGTTCATCAAATTCTCCGGTAACCTTTGGTTCAGGTACAACTCCGTCAAAATATTTATCTACCATAGCTACGGTCCTGCTGACTAAATTACCAAAATCATTAGCCAAATCCGTATTATACCTTTGAATTAATGCTTCTTCAGAATAATAACCGTCGGCACCGGCGGGAATTTCTCTTAGAAGGAAATACCGGATCGCATCAACACCGTATTTATCAATCAACACATTAGGATCAACTACATTCCCTTTAGATTTAGACATTTTACCGCTTTCCAAAAGCAGCCAACCATGACCGTAAACCTGTTTAGGTAACGGTAAATCCGCCGCCATTAAAATAGTTGGCCAAATAATTGTATGGAAACGAACAATATCTTTCCCTACCAAGTGGATGTCCGCCGGCCAAAACTTCCGGTATAATTCATCATTTTCCTGCCCGTATCCTAAAGCGGAAATATAGTTGGTCAGCGCATCAAACCATACGTAAATAACATGTTTTTCATTAATAGGTACCGGAATACCCCAATCAAAGGTTGTTCTGGAGACGCATAAATCCTCTAAACCCTGTTTGATAAAATTAATCATTTCATTCCGCCGGGTAACAGGCTGAATAAAATCAGGATTTTCCTCAATATACGCAAGTAGCCGGTCTTGATATTTACTCATTTTAAAGAAATAGCTTTCTTCTTTAAGTAACTCTACATCGCGGCCACAATCAGGACATTTCCCGTCCACTAGTTGACGCTCGGTGAAAAAGGTTTCACAGGGGGTACAATACCAACCTTCATATTCGGATTTATAAATATCCCCTTTTTCGTAAATTTTTTTAAAAATTTCTTGAACAACTTTAATATGACGTTCTTCCGTAGTCCGGATAAAGTCATCATTTGAGATATGTAGCCTTTTCCATAATTCTTTAAAGCCGGCTACGATCCGGTCTACATAAGCCAGAGGTTCCATGCCTTGGCTTTTAGCAGTCCTTTCAATTTTTTGCCCGTGTTCATCAGAACCTGTTAAAAACCAGACATCGTAATCATTCATTCTTTTATAACGAGCCATGGTATCTGCCATAACCGTAGTTAAAGCATGACCAATATGCAAATTTGCACTGGGATAATAAATTGGTGTGGTAATGTAAAAAGTTTTTCTTTCTGACATTGTATAACCTCCTTGTATTTTAGTGGCTAGTTTTTAGTGGCTGGTGGCCAGCCCCATAGATATTAAAAAAGCCCTTCATCCCTGTTCAGGGACGAGGAGCCTCGTGGTACCACCCTGCTTCATTTTTGTCTCTCGACAAAAATCTCAGCATCTTTTCGAAATATATATTTATATATTTAAATATATATTTCGAAAAGAATAGCTCGTTAACGGGAGCCAAACGGCCTAAAGGCAGTTCCAGACCCATCTTCACCATTTTTCGAACAGTATGGGTTTCCAGCTACCCCCATTTCTCTGGTCCTGTCTACTTAATGGCTACTCTGTCCTTCATTACTTTACCTTATTCCCTTTCAGTTAAAGATTAGTATACTAAAAATTTTCAGCTCATGTCAAGTTTTCCCGTTTTTGTGATTATCATTAAGATTATTACAATAATTATTATTTTTTTACAAAATTCCTAGAAAATGCTTGACTTTTACTGGAATTATTGGTATCATCTAACTGGGAGTTGTCGAAAAATGTTGTAAAGTGGAGGGATAGAGATGAAGTCTACAGGTATTGTACGCAAAGTTGACGAGCTGGGACGTGTGGTAATTCCCATTGAGCTGCGTAGAACATTAGGCATTGATGAAAAAGATGCCCTGGAAATATACGTAGACAATGAAAAGATCATCTTAAAAAAATACGAACCAGCTTGCGTTTTTTGTGGTAATGCCGCAAATATTCAAAACTACAAAGGCAAACTTGTTTGCCGTGATTGCGCTTTAGAAATGGCTTCCAATGTTGGCTAAACCTACATAAATTTAAGGACCGGATTTTATATCCGGTCCTTAAATTTACCTATGGAAATTTGCGGCTAGTTTTTAGTGGCTGGTCACCGTCATGAAAGTATTTACTTTCGCTGAGCAAAAACTCCGAATCAGAATAGCCGCTCAAGTAAAATATTTTCATTTATTGTGACGCCTTCTAGAACGTTCACCCGTAAGCTTAACCAGAAAGCAATAATGCCGTCCTAAATTTTTAACCCAAAAGCCGTCATGCTGACCCAAGAGTTATCCCGAAAGACGTAATGCCGTCCCAAACCCTATGTTTATTCGTGGTTACCTTTCTTAATCATAATTTCCTCATAGAGCACTCTTTTACTAATATCCGCCTCTTTAGCCGCCAGTTTAACGGCCTCTTTGTTAGTTAAACCTTCTTCAACCAGTTCTTTAACCCTATTCCGGGCCCAATCCAAACCTCTCTCAACCTTGACCGGTTGTGCCCCTTCTATTATTAATGTAAATTCACCTTTAATTTTTTGCTCACGGAAATAATTTAAAACTTCGTCAACAGTTCCCCGCTTTACCTCTTCAAACATTTTAGTTAATTCCCGGCAGACAGCTATTCTCCGCTTACCTCCCCAAACTTCTCGGATAACCTCTAAAGTTTCCAGTAAACGGTGGGGAGATTCATAAAAAACTATAGTTCTTTCTTCATTAATTAAATTTTGAAAAAACTGTCTTTTATCTTTCTTTGTTCTGGGGATAAAACCCTCAAAACAAAATCTCCGGGTATCCAACCCTGACAAAACCAACCCGGTAATTGCCGCTACCGGCCCCGGTAAAGCTGTAACCTCAATCCCTTTCTTTATACACTCTACCACCAGCTCATAACCGGGGTCACTTACCCCGGGCATACCCGCATCTGAAACCAAAGCCACATCTTTTCCGGCTAATAATTCTTCAATTATTTCCTCACCTTTAAATTGTTTGTTATGCTCAAAATAGCTGGTAACTGGTTTTTTAATTTCGAAATGGTTTAATAACTTTAAAGTTTGCCTTGTGTCTTCACAGGCAATTAAATCCACTTCATTTAAAGTTTCCAGGACTCTTAAAGTAATATCCTTAAGATTCCCGATAGGGGTAGCACATAAAAATAATCGACCTTTCTCGGTCACCGACTCTCACCCCCCAAGTAGTACTCCAATAACTCCTGGGAGTAGCTCCCGTCCCTTTCGTAAACAATAAGAGGATTTAATACCTCTAAATAGGGTTGGGCTCCTTTACGTGCTTCTAAAAGCACTAAATTAGCGTTTTTTTCTAATTTAGGATGAATCAGCCGCATTCTCCTGGGTTCTAAATCATTTGCCTTTAAAACTAACATCAATTCGGTAAGCCTATCACTTTTATGGATTAAGGCAAAGCGACCTTGAGGTTTTAATAAACGGGCTGCCGTTCGGACAAGCTCCTCCAAACTACATTTTATTTCATGGCGGGAGATAGCCACTTCCGGCAGGGGACTTATTTTCCCTTGGTTTAGAGGCAGATAAGGAGGGTTGGCTACCACTAAGTCATACTGCCCATTAAAACTTTTAGGGAGTTGGCGTAAATCTTCGTTCATAATTTTAATTTCATTCAAACCGTTTAAAATCATACTGCGTTGGGCCATTTCCGCTATTTCCTTTTGAATCTCTACACCGGTTAGGTCAAGTCCTTTAGCCCGGGTAGTTAAAAGTAAAGGGATTATCCCCGTACCTGTCCCCAAATCTATAACCTTATCTTTTTCTTTAACTGTGACAAAATGGGCTAACAAAACAGCATCCAGAGAAAAGCGGAATCCTCTGGCTTTTTGAATAATTTTTAACCCGGAAATAAGTAAATCATCTACAGTTTCGTTATCTTTGATTTCCACCATCTACCTCACATCTTCCGTAAAAATCCCATGCAAAACAAACAGTCACCTTCCCTGGCCTGTCCAAAATGAAAATGACAGATATGAAAGCCCTCGTTATAAAGTCGGGCCAAATTATCAAAACCTTCATTCTGTATTTTCTTCACGTTTTCTTCTACTTTTTGCTTTTTTTCTTCCGAACAGGCACACCTTTCCCTTTTTAGCCTTTCATTTTCCTCTTCTAAGAGAGCAGCTTTTCTTTTTAAGTCCTGAAGGGCTTCCAACATCTCTCGTAATTGTTTTTCTAAAGCTATTAATTCATTAGTTATTTTCATCAAGCCACCCCAAACTTTTCAAAATTTCCATTAATCCTCCAAACTACTTAAATCAAAATCCTCTTCCAGGTATTCCTCTTCAGAAAATTGTGGGGCCTCACCTTGGCATTCTTTGCGGCACTCTTGATAGTAATCATTTTCATATTTCAGGCAACACATTAACCTGCCACAAATTCCTGAAATTTTGGAAGGATTTAAAGAAAGTTGTTGTTCTTTAGCCATTTTTATGGAAACAGGTTCAAAATCACCTAAAAAGAGGTGACAACAGAGGATGCGACCACAGGTCCCTATACCTCCCAACATCTTAGCTTCATCCCGCACACCTATTTGCCTTAGTTCAATTCGGGTACGGAAAATAGCCGCCAAATCTTTCACCAGTTCACGAAAATCCACCCGGCCTTCTGCCGTAAAGAAAAAAATCACTTTACTGTTATCAAAAGTGTATTCCACATCAATTAACTTCATGGGCAGTTTATGTTCGGCGATTTTCTCCAAACAAATCTTAAAAGCATCTTTTGCCTTTTCCTGGTTTTGCAAAACTTGTTTCGCATCTTCCGGTGTTGCTACCCTTAATACCTTTTTTAAAGGCTGAACTATTTCTTCTTCGGGGATTTCTTTAGGTCCCACCACTACTTGACCATACTCAATGCCCCGTGCCGTTTCAACAATCACATTATCATGTAGATTTATTTCAAATTCTGCCGGGTCAAAATAATAAATTTTGCCCGCCGGCTTAAAACGCACTCCAATTACTACAGGCATATAAATCTCCTTTCAAATTAAGTTAAGTTTAATTTTTAACAGTATAACTTCTAAAATCAACCTGGGATTAACATTGTTTTCTAAATATTTAAGGTTTTTATGCAGTAAATCTAAAATCCTGTTAATACTCCCTAAAGAATAGTGTTCTTCTTTAAGATAAGATATATAATCCCTATTTATAGTTAAATCTTCTTTATGAGTAGTATGCCAGATTAAAAGGTCTCTAAACCAGAATTCAATTATCTCTAAAACCGTCCTAATCCCTTTATTATCTTTATCCCATTTCTCACACCAGAGTAATAAATCACCCATAGACATCCGGTCAATATTTTTTAACACACTGATTGTCTCTTCCCGTTTCTCCAACAAATCCTCCGCGGCTAATAAATCCTCCATCTTGCTTAAGGAACCTCCCGCTAAGGCGCTTAACAAAGGAAGTTTTTCTTGGGCCTCTGGATATTTATCCCTAAAAATTTCCTCAATTACTCTACCGGGCAGCCGCTGAAATTGCACCTGTTGACAACGGGAAAGAATAGTAGGGAGTATTTTCTGGGGTTGGGAAGTCACCAGAATAAAAACAGTTCTTTCCGGCGGTTCTTCCAAAACTTTTAACAAGCTGTTTGCCGCCTGGTCAGTAAAAAAATGGGCATCATTAAAAATTATAACCTTATATTTGCTTTCATAACTCTTATAATAAACCCTGTTTTTAACAGACCTTACCTGATCTATCTTAATGGAAAGTCCGTCCGGTTCAATTACTTCTATATCCGGATGATTGCCGCTTAAAACTTTCCTACAGCTGGTACACTGATTACAACTGTCCTGTTGTTCGCGGGAATAATTATAACAATTAAGGGCTTGGGCTAAGGCTAAAGCGGTTGCCTTTTTGCCCACACCTTCCGGACCCACAAACAGATAGGCATGAGATAAAGAATCATTATGCATACTGTTTCTTAATACCTGTATGGTCAAATCTTGGCCTTTTATGTTACTAAAACCCAATGTGATTCACCTCAAAAGTAGTGACTAGTGACTGGTGACTAGTGACTAGTAAAATAATAACTAGATTCTCGCCCACTCGCTCACTCGCCCACTGACATCTTGATTGTCCCAAAAGCTAAATTAGTGACTAGTGACTAGAAAATTAGTGGCTAGTTTTTAGTGGCTGGTGGCTAGTATTATTAACCACGGATGCACACGGATATACACTAATATTTCGCCTACGGCGAAGGTTAAGGTTAAGAAATTTCTTCACCTTAAGTTCGGAATGACATCACTCGTGTCATCGCGAACGTAGTGAAGCGATCCCCTACTTTTATGCACCGTTGTAAATGAAAATATTTTACTAGAACGGCTATAACGAAGAATTGGCAAACTTAGATTATTCCGATTCGGAGTTTTTAGCCCAGCAACTAAGTAGCCATAATGCTGACCCAAAATATTAGCCCGGTAGACGTCATGCCGTCATGCAGATTAGCCTAAAAGCCGTCATGCCGTCATTCATTTTAACCCGTGAGCCGTCATGCCGTCCCAAGAGCTAAACCCAAAAGCCGTAATGCTCACCTAAAAGCTAAACCCAAGAGAGTAATAATGCCTACATATAAATATCCACCAATAGCCCACGAATTTCATCAATCTTTTTTAAAATTGCCAATTGGTCTTTCTGTTTGCTTAAGACCTCCTGGGAAAGCTCTTCTAGACTTTCCTCCACTTTTTTAACCAAAAGGTAGATTCTGTGTCGACCCATTCGGTCCCTGCCTGTTTTATTCTCCGCCGAATAACTTTTGCCAAGGGTTTCTTTCAGAAAATTTTTGACCGCCCTTTTATAATCTCTTAAATCAATTAAAGTACATGATTTACTTAATTTAGCCCCACACCGGTCCACTTCCTGAATCAACCGTTGTAAGTCTTCCTGCTGTTTTTGTTCATTCACCAGTAATAAAGTTTTCTGGAAATCTACTTCCCGGGACAGATTGCCTTCCCTTAATCCTGTATCAAATACTTTTTCTCCTCCCGGAGTTCTATTGCCCATAGAAGATATCTTCAAAACAATACCTCCTCCAAAAAAGCCACTATTTCCCGGTGTATTTCCTCGATACTTTGGGTGGCTTTTATTATTTTAAATCTTTCCGGCTCCAGCCTAGCCAATTCTAAGTAACCATTACGTACCTTTTGATGAAATTCTATTTTCTCCTTTTCTAATCTGTCTTTCTCCTGTCTTGCTTTCCGTTGAAAAGTTTCTTCCGGGTCAATATCCAGAAGAAATGTTACATCAGGTTTTAAACCACCGGCTGCAAAGTAATTGATTCTCTTTAACTCCTCCAAACTTAAACCACGACCGTATCCTTGATAAGCCAAGGTAGAATCAATATACCTATCACAAACTACATGAAGGCCCTTATGTAAAGCCGGAACAATTTTTTCCCCCACCAGTTGTGCCCGAGAAGCTGCATATAATAGAGCCTCCGTACGCCAATTCATGTTTTCATTTTCCTTATTTAAAATGATTTTCCGTATTTGTTCGGAAATTTCTGTTCCGCCCGGTTCCCGGGTAAATAAACAAGGTACCTGCTTTACCCGTAAATACTTTTCTAATAATTGACTCTGGGTGGTTTTTCCGGAACCGTCACAACCTTCAATGGTAATAAATTTACCAACCATGATTTTTTTCCTCCCCTGGCTTAACCACAAGTACATTTGTTTTTCCTAAACCTCTTTTATCTTCGCGCAAAATATTTATTACAGCTTCACTTATTACCTCTCCCGGTATAACCAAAGGAACCCCCGGAGGGTATTTGACAATATATTCACCACAAATTCTTCCTAACGCTTTTTCAACACTAACTACCTCTTTAGGTGCATAAACTGCTTTTTGCGGGGAAAGAAGGGAAAGTGGTAAAAGACTTTCTTGGCCGAATCTTGTTTTTTCCCTTTCCGGCAAAGGCTCTAAAGACTTGTCTATTTCTCGCAAAGCTTTTCCTAATAATTGAAGCTGATTATTAGTAATATCGAGTCCGAAAATCAATAAACAGTACTCTACTTCCGCTAATTCTACATAGATATGATAATTCTCAGATAAAAAGTCGGCAAGACCGTACCCGCTTACTTTATTCGAAGAAAGACACATTTTCAAAGGATCGACTTCCCCTTGGGAAAAAGAAATAATCCTTATATTTTTTAAATCCTGCATTTCTTGTTTAAAAGCACAGATCTGCGTGATAGTTTTAGCCGGCAAAGTGTCACCTACATCTTCTAACCAGCTCCGGCAACCATCCAGAGAAGCCAAAAGCAAATAAGAAGGAGAAGTAGTCTGCAGCATTCTCAAAAAATCTCCGGGATCAGGCCCTTTATAGTTGCGGTTTACATGTAAAACAGCGGCCTGAGTAAGAGCAGGCAAAGTTTTATGCCAGCTTTGGATAACCAGATCCGCCCCCAAACTCAAACCATCCTCCGGAAAATCAGAATGGAGAAAAAAATGGGAGCCATGTGCTTCATCTAAAATTACGGTTAAACCTCTTTCTTTGGCTAATTGAACTGTTTCTTTAATCTTATAACTTATACCCTGGTAAGTAGGGTTAGGTAAGATTAATAGTTTACACTCCGGATAAAGATGAATATATTTTTCTAAGACTTCCGGCTCTATTCCCAAAGGTATACCTAAATCTTTATCTAAAGTCACCGGTAAAGAAATTGGCTGGGCACCGGCTAAAATAATTCCATTATAAACAGCTTTATGCACATGTCTGGGTACAAAAATCTGCTTTTGATAACCTAAAGCCAATAAGGCTGCGTGTAACCCCACACTGGAACCGTTAACTAAAAAATAAGTCTTTTTAGCTCCCACCAGTTGAGCGGCCCGCCTTTGGGCTTCTTTTAAACAACCCTGGGGAGCATGTAGATTATCCAGGTTACCAATCTCCGTTAAATCACTTTTCCAGATTTCTTGGGGCCAAAGATTTTGTAAAGCAGCGGGAATAATCTCCCCGTTTTTATGACCGGGAGTATGAAAGGAAAGTGGTTATAAATTTATATGTTTTTTTAAATTTTCAATTAATGTTGCTTTTTCCTTTTTTCCCATCTTCGAATCTAATTTCCTTCTGTCCTTCTACTACTAATTTAAATAATTTTATCATAGTTACCTAAAATCTGCTAGGAAAGCAAAACACATAAACAAAAGTTCTTGGGTAAGAATAATGGATACATCGACACAGAAAGGAGAACAAGCATGCGCAGTAAAAGCCCAATTGACATAAAAAAACTGTCTAAAAAATATAAAACTGATATAAATAAAATAATTCGTGCCTGGAAGGCTGACAAAACCGATATGGAAATCTCCCAAGCTTTAAACATAGATTTACTTAAACTTCTCCAAATAAGACAGGAAATTGAAGATGCTCATTTAAAACAGAGACAGGAACGCGGGCAAAAACTAAAAAGAATTTAACAAAAAAGGGTGAAGCATGACGCTTCACCTTTTTTTATAAATTATATTTTTTAATTGCTGGACCATTTGTTTATAGAACGGGTCATCATAAGATAAAGATAAAATCATATTTTCACAGCTAGAACAAATAAATTGACCTGATAATAAAAATCCTTCTCCTATACCAAGAGGAGGTACTTTTTTACAAAGAGTACATTTGGGATATAAATTGTCTTTATAAACAGGTTCTGTAACATTCTTTTTGGATACACTCTCCATAATAGGTCACTCCGTGTTTCTGCTTTAGTACATATTTTTGACAAAATTACCTCTGGTTAATCTAACTTATGCAAAAAAAATAAAAGTGCCACTGGTAATATTAAGAAAAACCTGCCCTAGGCAGGTTTCCTTAAAAAATTTAATTACTTAGTTGGTTACTTGGCGAACCAATTCTACACCTCTTTCCAAAGCTTT
>ENA-OWPA01001499-OWPA01001499.1-bioreactor-metagenome-genome-assembly--contig:-NODE-1499-length-14888-cov-16.290932_pt1 | contig 14888 bp, 10 predicted proteins | sample MGYA00238139_ERZ651803 | MGnify/ENA primary metagenome ERZ651803 (study PRJEB26909, sample SAMN07631231) | bioreactor metagenome | isolation source: Switchgrass digestor | place: USA: Dartmouth...
CTTTAGGTTGAGTAGATAGATTGAATGTAATTTCGGAAATCCGCTTAAATAAAGGCTTACAGCCGCGACATTAATACAACGCACTCAACGTGTTCTGTCCACGGAAACATATCAACCGGCTGTATCTTTCTGACCTTATATCCTTCTTTGGTCAGATATTTTAGATCTCTTTCAAGTGTTACCGGATTGCAGGAAATGTAAACCACTTTTTCTGGCTTTAATGCAGCCAGTGATTTTAAAAACTTTTCAGTGCTTCCTGCTCTCGGAGGATCAAGAAATACAACATCCACATTGCTTTTTTCGGCGGCCAGCCTGCTCATGAATTCGCCTGCATCATCGTTATAGAAGAAGATATTGGATGCATTATTAAGCCTTGCATTGCTTATTGCATCCTTTACCGCCTCTTTATTAAGCTCTACGCCTATAACCTTTTTAGCGTAATCTGCCGCAACCAGGCCTATAGTTCCTATACCGCAGTAAGCATCTATAACAGTTTCATTTCCTGTGAGCTCCGCATATTCTATTGCTTTATTATACAGTATCTCTGTCTGCACCGGATTTACCTGATAAAAAGACTTCGGTGATATTTTAAAGGTCTTGCCGCACAGTTTATCCATAATGTAACCTTTACCGTATATAACCAGCTCTTTTTCACCTAATACCACGCTGGTCTTTTTGTCATTGACGTTAATAACTATGGAAGTTATCTCCGGATGTTTCTTAACCAATGCTTTTACAAAATTATTCTTTGACGGCATTATAGCAGATGATAATACCAAAACAACCAGTATCTCTCCGCTGTTATAACCTGTCCTAATCAAAACATGGCGAAGCAAACCATAGCCCGTATCCTCATCATAGGTTTTTATCTTAAAGGATTTTAGCATACCGCGTATAGTCGCTATGATTTCATCCGCTTTCTTATTATGAATCCTGCAGCTTTCGATCGGTATAACATGATGAGTTCCCTCCTGATATATGCCTGATATCGGGTTGCCATTCCTGTCATGGTCAAATACAACATGTACTTTATTGCGGTAATTATCAGGATGCTTCATTCCGATAATAGACTCAACCCTGCAATAGCTTTTTAGAAGGTCATTTACAAGCTTTTGCTTTCGGCTCAGCTCTTCCTCATAGCTTTCCATTTTGTAATTGCATCCGCCGCACTCCTTAATATGTTTGCATCCTGTATATCTATCATCTTTCTTTACATGTTTACTTTGACTCATATTGTTTTCATGACTTAATTCTAATTTGTCATTCAAAGCACTATTTTTTCCGATAACCGTACTTTTTCCTTTAATATTTTCACTGCTTTCTCTATATTTATTTTTTCCGGTTTTTCTTTTTGATGAACCTGCTTCATTAACTGATTTTCTTTTCCTGTCTGGGCTCATATTGGTTCTCCTTCTCCATATATATAAAGTCATCTTCATTTGTTACCCTATTTCGTAAACATACTGTGAATACATTCACGGCAGATGTTTCAAACACTAATTTTTATAGTAGAATCCTCTGCTCCATAATTATTATTATCATTCAACACGATTATCTTATATTATATCTTTGCTTTATCATTAAAAAAACATTTCGTTAAATTTATTCGTAATCTCCTTATATGACAAAATAAAAGTTGCCTGCATCTTTATTTACAATATCCGCAATAAAAATAATACAAGGGATATATATATAATATATCACCTTGCACTGTTTTTCAGTTCTTTTTAGATTTAGTATAGCCTTCCAAACTTTTAGTATTGAGCTTTCAGGGCTGAGTTTCTTCCACTATACAGATAATGAATAAGGAAACTGCTCAAAATGCCTGTCCGCGTTAACATATCCGTTCACAAACTTAAGATTTCATTGCTTTGGTTCTAAAGCAAATCATGTTACTTTACTTTTATGGCATGCTGGGGGCAGAGCTCCTGGCAGCAAAAACAGCGGATGCATTTTCCGTAATCGTAGACAGGAATATTGTCTTTGCCGTTTTTAAATGTGACTGCACGGCCTTCCACAGGGCAGTGATTTACACATACGCCGCATTTCACGCACTTATCCGCATCAATATATGGCCTTCTCGTAAATCTGCCGGTAATCTTAGACAGCAAGCCAAGCATGCTAAACTTGTCTTTTCCCCGATGCACATCAAAATCCTTCTTCCCGAAACGTGCGAACATTTCGTCAAAGCTTATATCCGCAATCACTCCGTCATCAAGAAGCTCAAGCTCTATCCCGCTCTCTTTGCAGGTTCCGATTCCTGCTACCATTCCATGCGTATTTGTCGGAACCAGAACAGGATCCAGGTCTACTAGACGGGCAAAGACCGTATCGATCGCCACGGGATCAGCCGAAACAATAATCAGCCCCATATCCGTCGGTGTCCCGGAGCCTGGACCGTTGCCTTCCATGGCGACAACCGCATCCATCACATGAAGTCTCGGTTTTACCAGACGATGAATATCCACCAGCATTTCGGAAAATATTGCCGCATTCGGATAGCTTACATGACCTCGCGCTTTTCTTGAACCGCAAATCAAACCGTACATATTTTTCACCGCGCCTGTTATTTTTAAAAAGGCGTGGGTCTTCATCTTGCACACTCCTATAATGGCATCGGCCTGCGCCACCTCCTCGCAGAACCAGAAGCTTTTTGCCGCTTTTCCCTCCGGATATTCAATAAGGACTTCATGAGACATGTCGGCAATTTTGGCGCCGTAAAGCTGATCTTCCGATAAACCCAGCTTATTCATGGCCTGTCTGCAGCTTCCGTTGGCGGGAGAATCGCCCACTTTCACATGGGCGCAGCCTGCTTCGCTTAGAAGGCGCAGTACTGCCTTTATAACTGCGGGGTTGGTTGTTATGCATTTTTCTTCTTTTGACGGGTAGAGCAGGTTCGGCTTAACAAGAATATTCTCCTCTGAACCTACAAAACGTTCAATACCGCCAAGAGTCGCTACCGCATCCCTGACTGCCGTATATACTTTTTCTTCATCATAGTTTTCGCAAACGGCAAGCACTACTTTTGATTTTTCCATATGTTTATTTCTCCTTAAAAAGTTATTTATATGTTTTCAACATTTCCCGTTTTTCCGTCCAAGCTTATGCTCTACTTAAGAAATGCGCGATATTTCGATACAAACATCAATGTTCTTTTCTATGGTTCCGCAAACGTATATCTAAGGGCAGAAAAACTGAATAAATTGCTTAATCTTTAATTACATTAAATATCAAGCATTTTTTAGAAATTCACTATTTAGACATCTGCATAATATCTCCCAATTACCCGTATTAATTAAGTTGATGTCTATAAATCATTTTTATTATGTTGATAATAACATGTCAATGTTTTTTTATGAATTGAAGTCTATTTTTATAATTGCTTCTGTTTTTCCATATGAATAATTTATCACATATCGAATAAATTCCATCCGGTTCTGTCGAATATTGCAAACGTCAACAGGCAGATGTATAATAGCTTTAGTTGACAAAACAGACAGAAACGCTCTGGCACAATACCGTATAACTTAAAGTCCGTAAACTTCGGTATTCGTCATAACTACAAGCTACGATATAATAAATAATAAAAAAGGCATTCCCTTGTCTTTTGAAAGGAGAAACACTATGAGTGACACAATGAAAATCGCGATTGGACTGCTCATTCCGCTTGCAGGAACCACTCTCGGAGCCGCAATGGTCTTTTTTCTAAAAGGCGAAATGAATCCAAAAGTTCAAAAAGCCTTGCTTGGATTTGCTTCCGGCGTAATGATTGCCGCCTCCGTTTGGTCTTTGCTCATTCCGGCTATTGACATGACCACAGAACAGGGTGGTATCGTATGGCTTCCTTGTTCCGTCGGATTTCTGCTCGGCATAGGATTCCTGCTTTTGCTGGATACCATCATCCCTCACCTGCATATGGATTCTGAAAAGCCGGAAGGTCGAAAATCAACGTTCAGTAAATTACTGATGCTTGTTCTTGCAGTCACCTTACACAATATACCCGAAGGTATGGCTGTAGGTGTCGTATTCGCAGGATTTGCCTCGAACAACTCGTCAATAACTGTGGCAGGAGCTTTTGCACTTGCTATCGGTATTGCAATTCAGAATTTTCCGGAAGGAGCAATTATATCAATGCCGCTGCTCGGCACAGGAATATCCAAGCGGAAAGCCTTTTTATACGGTTTTCTTTCCGGAGTTGTAGAACCAATTGGCGCAATATTGACGCTTATTCTGACCTCCCTTATCACGCCGGTCCTGCCGTATATACTGTCCTTTGCCGCCGGAGCCATGATTTATGTGGTGATCGATGAGCTTATTCCGGAAGCGCAGTCCGGTACACACAGCAATATTGGAACGATTGGTGCCGCAGCAGGGTTTACATTGATGATGATTCTCGACATTGCACTTGGCTAAAACATTAATGCAATTGGCTCAACGTGAGCTTTTCAGGCTAAATAACACTATCATAAAACACAGAAGGAATTGTATATATGCCCGCCTGATATTAACCAGATATGTGCTTTTTCATATTTTTTATTAAGAAAGGGGCTTTTGCAAAATAGCTAATCAGCTATGGAGCAAAAGCTCCTTTTTATGACCATAAATGGAAAATGCGGATTCCTAAGAATCCGCAAAAGTGGTATGATTATATTATGCAACTAACATTATCAACCACTAAAGATTATACCGAATTCCATCAGGTTTATCAACTAAAATTACCTCTGGAACTCGAAATGTTAATACCGGTAGATGATTCTGTACGACTGCTTAGCCAAATATTGGAGGGATTGGATTATTCGAAGTTATATCAGGCTTACTCTATAAAGGGTAGAAAACCTGCAGTCGAGCCAAAGATCATGTTCAAAGTATTAACATATGCTTACATGAACGGAATTTATTCAACACATAAAATTGAACAGGCGTGCAGAAGGGATATCAACTTCATGTGGCTTCTAGCTGGAAACAAGGCTCCTGATCATGCAACTATTGCTCGCTTCCGCCAAAAATATTTAGCTGAAGCAATAGATGATTTATTCTATCAGTTGGTAACAACTCTTTATGAAATGGGAGAAATACCGTTTAAGAATCTATTTATAGATGGGACAAAGATTGAGGCAAATGCTAACCGTTATACATTTGTCTGGAAGAAAGTTGTCTATAAAAATGAAACAAAGATGTTAGAAAGAATAAAGAAACTGGTGTCCGAGATAAATTTGACAGAAATAAGAGATTTTAATGTATCATCTGGCAGCCTGATCACAGATATCACAAAGATATTAGATTACTTGAACGAAAAGAAAATCTCTGAGGGCATAGAGTTTGTGCATGGAATAGGTAAGAGAAAAACTCAGCTGCAAAAATGGGTTGAACAGCTTGAGGAATATAAGGCGAAGCAGGAAAAGTACGATGAAAGCAAACGACTGTTTAAGGGAAGAAACAGTTATTCAAAGACAGATCCGGATGCAACCTTCATGCATATGAAGGATGACCATATGAGAAATTCGCAGTTAAAACCGGGATATAACGTGCAAATCGGAGTAGAAAGTGAATACATCACAGGTATAGGGATATTTCAGGATAGAAGTGATACGACAACACTAATTCCTATGCTAGAAAATATGAAAGAAAGACTTGGTAGAAAATACACTAACATAATAGCTGATTCAGGCTATGAAAGTGAAGAAAACTATATTTATCTTGAAAAAAACGGATATGTACCATACATAAAACCCCAGACATATGAAGTATGGAAGAAAAGAAGTTTTAAGAATGACATCAGCAAAAGAGAAAATATGAGTTATGACAAAGAAACAGATGAGTATACTTGTCATAACGGAAAGAGACTTAGTAATATAGGAATTATACACAGAACTTCTGCAACCGGATACCGTTCAGAGATTACATTGTATGAGTGTGAAAGCTGTGAAGGATGCTCCTATAAGAGCAGGTGCACGAAAGCTGCAGGAAATCGAAAGATACAGGTTTCAAAAACATTTGTAGAAAAGCAGGAAATATCATATAGAAATATTACAAGCAGTAAAGGAATTCTACTTAGGATAAATCGGTCAATACAGGTTGAAGGAGCATTTGGGGTGCTCAAAAACGACTATAATTTCACACGCTTTCTCACTAGAGGAAAGGCTAATGTAAAAACCGAATTTACATTGCTATGTTTAGGGTATAACATCAATAAGCTGCACTCAAAAATACAATCAGGACGATGTGGACAACATCTGCATCCTGTAAAAGAAATAGCTTAAAAATCACTGAGATATCCACAGTGTTTATTAAAGTGCGTTTAAAATACGAAGACTAAAGGATACATGGAAAAACATGGTATTATTCATTCGCTTTTATCCTCGGAATTAAAAAGGGCGCATCGCTTCATAACCTTAAAAGTTATTTTGCGACGCGCCCTAATTGCCGGTTCCCGCATTCATCTTTTACGGCATTTACCATGGTATCAGTATTTCCAGATTTTCCGTATTATTATGATGGTCTGTACCAGGTATGTACAATAATAGATATTCTGATATGTATAGGCCGTATGCTTTGGGCCTTGTGCAAAATAGCGGACTTAAAAAAGCGCATCGCTCATAACCTAAAAGTTTTAGCGATACGCTCAGTCAAATTAATTATAACATTCTATATTATCCTATAATATTCTATATATTCTATAAAATTCTATATCAATCCTGTCACGATGGAATTGGCTGCTACGGCAATTTCCGCAAGCTTCCCATTGATACGTATATTTACCGGTATATCAAACTCGTTGCGGTTCAGCATTACAATAACAATTGTTTCATCCGGATTCTTAAAGGCCGTTACCTCCAGTTTATCCGTATATCTGGTGGTTGCAATACGCTTTGCTCCTTTCTTAATATAGCGGCTGAAGTGCCCGATATAATCAAAGGACAATTTCACCTCAAAGGTATCATTTTCCGTATCCGCCATGATCGGAGCATCGCAGAAGTTATTTGCGTGATTAGGTCCGCCGTTTGTATCAAGCAATATATTCCAATCAATGAATGCGTTCATGCCCGCATTAAGATTGCCGATGATATCATGGGCGTACTTCTGGGCATTCCGAAGCTGATTTGCATCGTATCTGCTGTATTCCACGCAGCCTTCCGTAAAGATCAGCTCCTTATCCGGAAAAGCTTCCCTGGTCATACTTACCGCTTCGAAATGATCACCCGTATACCAATGGAAAGCAATCCCGCTTATCATCCGGTCGGTATCCTTATCGATTGTCGTCTTGGCTCTCTCATACATTCTTTCTTTATTATGATCCCAGATATTTATTTTTACATCCGAAAGCCCATTCTTCACCAAGGCGGGATATAAGTAATCCCTTACAAAGTCCCTTTCCTCCTGTGCGGTAAAAATGCAGGAATCCCAGATTTGCACGGCTTCCGGTTCGTTCTGTACCGTGATACGGGTTACATGAAAGCCTAGTTTTCTATATTCATTTATATACCTGCAAAGATATTCCGCATAGAAGGCACGGAATTCCGGTTTTAATTTTCCGCCGTGGTTCCTTTCTCCGTTCGTTTTCATAAAGGCAGGCGGAGACCAGGGGGACAAAAGGATTTCAAGGGATTCGCCCCGCTTTTCCTGTGCCGCCCTTAGCAGCGGGAGGACATATTGCCCGCTGCGTTCCATGGAGAATGTTTCCATCCCTGTTTCCTCTGTTTCACTGATTGATGAATAGTTGTTCAGGGAGAAATCGCAGCTGTCAATATGGCTTCTTACAATACTATAGTTATTCCCCTCCTTCGTAAAACATAAGGACAGGATTTTGTCACGGTTTTCCGGGCTAAGCTTTGAAAATACATAACCTGAAGACTCCGTAATGGCGCCTCCGAAACCAAGGATGGTCTGGTATTCCACATCAGGATAAATGTTAACTACATTCCATTCCGTATCCTTTAAGGCCAGTTCACACTCCCATTGTTTTATTTCCTTTTGATTATTCATGTATTCAGTCGATATCAGCTTCATTTTTTTGCATCCTTTCAGATTTTTTTATATATAATCGGTTAATTGGAATATTCTACAATACGAAATCTTCCGTAACCGACATGAAAGCAGCTTTCTGTATGAGAACGATAACATTTCCTGTTATAATCTTACATTGCATGTTTCCCGAATCACAAGGTTAGGCATCATTTTCTTAACGATACCTTCCTCAGGCCCTTCCTTGTTAATCATCCGGATAACTTCATTAACACTGTAGTCGCCGACCTCTTTTACAGGACTGTGGATCGTGGTCAGCGGCGGATTATGGAATTTGGCAAGTATTTGATCGTCGAAGCCTATGACGCTTATATCCTCCGGCACCCTGTATCCCATTTCCTTAAGCGCCCGGATGCATCCCCATGCCATTTCATCATTGGCACAAAAAAATGCATCGGGAATGGGAAGCCCCTTGAGCAGCGCAATGCGCATCTCGCTATAGGCCAAAGCCTCCTCAAAATAGCCTCTGAAAATATAATTCTCATCCACTTCCAGAGAGTATTTTTTCATTGTTTCCAGATACCCCTGATATCTCTTCTCGTCGTCATAGTTGTATATTCCGTGGAAATACCCGATCCGGCGATGTCCCAGCTTGATCATGTACTCAACCGCCATGCTTGCACCCTCAACGTTATCAATGATGACACTTGACATATGGCTTGATTTCAGTTCCCTGTCCAGGAATACAATAGGGATATTGGTTTGTTCCAGTTTGTCGATATGCTCCTTTGAAAGGCATTCATTCAAAACGATTGCCCCTTCCACGCCGGATGAGATGATAATGCGATAAATTTCCTCACTGGTATTCTCATTGCTGATATAAATATTTAAAAGATATCCTTTAAGTCTGCACTGCATATGGATCGACTGTATCAGCTCCCTGTAAAAATCGCCCTGGACGCTGGACAGGAATAAACCTATTGTATTCCTTTTATTGGTTTTCAGAAGCTTGGCGTTCATATTCGGTACATAGCCCAATGCTTCAACAGCATCCAGGACCTTTTTTCTGGTCTCCGGACTGACAACATCAATATTGTTTAATACATTGGATACTGTTGAAATAGCTACCCCTGCTTCTCTTGCAACATCTTTAATCGTAACCATACGTAGTCATCCTTTCATATTTTTGTAAACCGTTAAAAATCCCAGGAACACTACGCTGCATAAATCTCGGACCGATACTTCTATTTTTGATTAACCAAAGCGTTAATTTCCTTGCTTTGGTAAACTCTCACATAATCCACTTCCATTTGCTGCGGGAAAATGGAATCATCCACTCCCTTGACACCGCCCCAATTACCTCCGACAGCGAGATTGATAAGAAGATGCATCCGTTTATCAAATGGCCACTCCTTATAAGTCGGACTTTCCTTATAATCCGTTGGTTTAAATGTAAAATACAGTTCTCCGTCCACAAAGGCCTTAATCTGATCCGGAAGCCATTCGACGGTATATGTATGGAAATCATCACTTACTCCCGTAACTTTTTTTGTCGCAGTCTTTTGTGTGCCGATACTGTGGTTGTAGGTCTGGGTATGAACGGATGCATGGATTACGTCCTGATCATAACCCACATGCTCCATTATATCGATCTCTCCGGAAGCCGGCCAGGAACCATACTCCCAGTCGGTCGGCAGCATCCAGATGGCCGGCCAGGTGCCGTTACCCTTAGGCAGTTTTGCCCGAATTTCGAACTTTCCATAAAGCCAGTCGCCCTTTTTTCTTGATACCAGCCTGGTTGAGGTATAGTGCATTCCTTCATATTCCTCTTTCCTTGCTTCTATGATAAGGCATCCGTCCTTAACCGTCACATTTTCTCCCCTTGTATAGTATTGAAGTTCGTTATTTCCCCAGCCGTGACCGCCGACATCGTAATCCCATTTGCTCTCATCCGGAACACCTTCATAATCGAACTCATCGGACCATACCAAATCATAAGTAAGCGTATCATAGTCATAATCATATCCTACAGCCTTGACATTTTCCGGTGCAATCTTTTCAATGGAATTAGGATCCACATAGGCATCAGACACCTTCTTTCCCACCCGATACTTCTCATCCTTTTGGCATGCGGTAAGCACCATACAGGACAAGAGTCCGTTCAAAGTCAGAAGCAGAAATCTTCCAAATTTCTTCATACAGTAACCTCCTAATATATTTCAGTAATTCTATAGGTCTTTAATTTCAGCAATACTGTATGTCTTAATCTTATCAATAAACCTATAGGTTATAATCCTATTATGTTATTGTGTCGCAATTTGTCAATATTTTTACCGGCATAAAGCTTTTCTTTTCTTATTTTCTTCCGTCGGTATATATTCATTATACCATAATTCATAACCGTAAATTATCTCACAACCGACACTTCGCTATCAATATTCCATGCCTTGTACCGGATATAAGTGCGGCATTATTCCCCGGTGATGCCGGTATTTTCAATACCCTCAATGAACCTTTTCTGTACAAATGCATACAGAATTAGAAGCGGGACAATGGATATCAGGGTTGCGGACATCTTGTAGGCTTCATTGATTCGGAATTGCGCATTACCTCTGGTTGAGGATGCATAGGTTTGAAACACGCTGTCAAATATATTAAGTTTTGCAGGCAACAATTCTATGCTGTTTCTTACCAGGGTTCCGCTTACATATGTCTCGTTCCAGTTCCACACAAAGGAGAAAAGAAATACCACCAGGACCGTGGAGGCTGACAGCTTCATTGCGATTTGAAAGAAAACCTGAAACTGGCCGGCCCCGTCTATCATAGCCGCCTCATCCAGTGAATAGGGTATCATGTTAAAGAAGTTGTGGAATATAAGAATTAAAATCGTTGAGTTTACTCCCTGTCCCAAAAGCGCCATCAGCACCTGAGGTATAGGCGTTCCGATAAGTTTGACCCCAAGTATGCCTTGAGCCTGTATAAACAGCATAAGCCTTGGTATCATCAAAAGCGGTACCGGTATGATGAAGGAAAGGATGATAAGGATAAACCATATCCTCTTAAACCGGAAACGAAATCTCGACAGGGCAAAGCCCGTAAGAGCCGACACCAGGGTTTGGGCTGCGGCGAGCAATGCCGAAAACCATATGGAATTAAACAGTGTCTTTTTAAGGTTCAGCACTTGGGCAGCAACTTTTAAATTATTGATTGACAAATGTTTCGGCAGCCACTCCACAGAAGGGTCTATGATATCCTTGCCGGACATTAAAGCCATGGATATCATCCGAAAGATCGGCTCCAGATAGGTGAAACTTATACATATCAGGACAAAATATATGCATAGCTTAAAAAACGTCTGCAATTTCCTTATCCGTACCAAACGAATCAGTTTTTTATGCCTCATACCATTAATTATGTTCCTCCTTCCTTATCCCTGTTTCTGAAAATCAGGAACGAAATTCCTATGATAATCAGTACTATAAGACTGTAAATCCATGCATATGTCGACGCCATGCCAAGGCTGTCCGTGGTCTGCTCCGTAGCATCCTTTATAAGGTCATATACCGGATTCGTGGAAAAGGTTCCAAGATTGGCTATCGTAAATATCGTTGATACCTGCGCAATCGGTTTGATCATCGGAATAATGATCTTCCATAAGATCTGCCAGGAATTGGCCGAATCGATCCTGGCCGCCTCCAGAATACTGGGATTTATCTTCTGCAGCCCGTTGATGAACAGGATGATCGGAATTCCCGTAAACCAAAGAATTATGGAAAGCTCACTGAAGATGTCGATTAAAAACATCGCCGCCTGCTTCGAATATGAATAAATCATTTCCACAATAAAGATATCGGAAAATTCGGCAAAGGTATCGATTCCTTCTACGGCGGCGCTTGATCTGGAATCCATGATCTGGTACATAACCGGGCCGGACATAATAATGACCGGCAGAAAATAGATGGTCCGAAGGAGTCCTCTGGCAAAACGGATCTTGTTAAGCATATATGCCAGAAGAAAAGATACGATAACGATTACAAAGGTATAGGGTATGATCATCCGAAGAAAGTTTAGAAGAGCCGGCACAAACTCCACATTTTCAAAGAACGCGGTAATATAATTGCCGAAACCGGTAAATGTTATTTCAAATCCCCGCACCGTCTGCCTTACATTCGTAAAGCTCAGATAAATCGTGGCAAGGAAGGGGAACGCGGTGAATACAAGGAATCCGATAATCCAGGGAGCCATGAACAGATATCCGTATCGATTTTGTCTTTGTCTGAATGTTTTTCTTTTCTTCATTCCCCGGTACCTCCTTTCGGCCCTGCCGATTCATTTACGCAGTTTATAATGGACTTCGCACCTGCTTCATTCTTTGCGGCCTGCCAAACGGTACCATTGTCATCTGTTACGGTATCCTTAATTTTTATTACCCTTGCACTTTGCGGCGCCACCGCAAGGCCGTTATATTCATAAGTCTCATCTGTATAGTTAATAATTATCCATGCAGCGGTTCCTTCGTATTCATAGGTATTCTTTATTACCCCATTATCAAGTACCGTCCTTCCCACCCACCTTAAGCCTGCCACCTGGCTTAGGGCTTCGTTCACCTGCCTGTAAACATCAGCAATAAGCATTTCATAATTCGAAAACTCTGTAGAGTATAGGTCTGCCGACGGAGTCGAAGCCAGAAGATGGGATGGTTCCTTTGTGAGAATAAAGGACGGGTATACGTTGTAATCAATCATCCGCAGAATATCCTTTTGGGTATAAAACGAAAAATTTGAATAAGGCGCATATACCTCCATAGTGCCGTTTAATACCATTTGCAGGAAAGGCACCGCATCGGTCTCAAATACATACTGAGATGTTCCGACCGGGCTGCTAAGGTATCTGTCCGTATATTTCCACAGATACATATTCGGGTTTTCCATATTGAGCTTTACATTGCTGTCCGCATTTTCAAAAGTATCCTGGTAAAGCTTAATCACATCGGTTACCGACAATTCAAGCCCATCGCCGGTATAGGAGCTTAGAAGAATTTTTGTCATGCCTTCTACGGTCACGGATTTAGAGTAACCGTAGACCTTGCGGAAAAGCTTAGTAAACCAGGATGCGCTCTTTTCAGGTTTTGCATAGCTGTAGTATAATACCGGCGAATTTTTTGGCAGGACTACGGATTTATCAAGCAACAGATACCAGGAATTTACATGCCTTGCCGCATTGCCGTTGTAGTTTAGCATTTCTTTATTGATATACGCAAAATCTCTGGCATAGGATATATCCACATTCCTTTGGGCGAATTCAAGAAACAGCTCCTTGAATGCCCTTTCCTTTCCGACTTTGCCAGAAAAAGTCATGGAATAAGGTTTTGCCAGGCTTTCTCCACCCTTTTGCCAGCCGTACAGTCCGGAATTGATGTTCTTTATCCCGTACTGCTCCATTAACGTGGTAAGGATATTTCTTACATCCTCCACGGTAGTGACGACCACTTCCTCAGTTCCCACAATCCCTTTCTTTGAATCCGACATAAGAAAATCCAGCCGTATAGGGATATCCGAAGCCGTGTCCGTATCCTTTTTGCTTGAGGAAGCGATGTCAGGTATATCGTTTGTCCTTCCCCCAATGAATTTCTCGGTCAGAATTCCCTGCTCAATCAGATGCTTTCTGTATGTTAAAGCCATTCCCGTATAATCCGCTGCCGGCGAACCGTCCGAACCGTCACCGGCAAGAAACTCGTATGTAATCCGGATATCCATTCGATTCGGCTCGCTCATCAGCGTAAAATATCCGTCTCCCTTGTTGTTGTAGACCTGGAAATAGGTCGTATTGTATACGAATCTGGGATAAACATAGGTATAGGCGGTCAGGTTTTCTTCCGGGCGGACGCAAATCTGCATATACTCCGCAGCACTGTCCGCATAAGCCACAAAAGCAGCCTGACCGTTACCATGAGCGACTCCGAAAACCGGCATCACAGGATCCTTAAGCGGAATCGCATCAGTAAGCCTATCCGTGTAGTAGGTATCCTGGGTATGGTCCTTGCCATACACATCCCCATAATACATGGTAAATGACACATTATTGTTTTGAAAACGGATCAGGCTTCCACAGCCGTCGGGAACAAGGATATACCCCGGAACCATATATTTGTCCTCAGTGATATCGTACATCTGTGTCTCGGGATTGTAATACTTTAGTCTGCCGCCGCTGGCGCCCAAAAACGGCGTAATGTCGATGGCAATCAGGACACTCTTTCCGCTTCCCGTGATATTCTCATCCTTTATCTCATAGGTGATACCATTCTCCCCAAGGGTAATGCCAACTTTTACCTGAAGATCAATATTTCTAAAATCCACATCCAACAGTCTGGTGGCAGGATTACCGTTTAAGGTTAGAAGCCTGGATTCCACCATCTCCCTGGACGCCGAGGATATCTGCTTTATCGTTCCACCTTCATCATACTCCACAGTTATTAATGAATTGGCAATAGCTGTATAAGTGGTATTCATCGCATCCTCCAGGGGAACCGCCAGCCTTTCCGCTTCTTCTGCATCCTTGGCATTCATCACCTGTTCGTTGATATCCGCCCCAAAGGGAATATCAAGCCCAGTCTTCCAGGTATAACCGTTCCTTTTATCCTCAATCAGAAAAATATCCCGATCCTCACGGAAGTAATATGCAAGGATATCTGTTTCATAGAGCGGCTCAAAACCCTCCTTATCTGCGATGTCATAGGTAACCGCATCCGGCGGAAGCTTCGTATCCCGGTTGGTCGGCAAGTATACCGCCTTGACATGTGCAAAGGAGATTAACCCCAGAATTAAGCAGATTGATACAGGCAAAATGCGCTTCTTCATCTTAACCAAATACATTCCTTGTCATCTCCTTTACCAAAGTTTGCAGGAAGCCGTACAAACGATCCCACA
>ENA-OWPA01001500-OWPA01001500.1-bioreactor-metagenome-genome-assembly--contig:-NODE-1500-length-14876-cov-2.872897_pt1 | contig 14876 bp, 14 predicted proteins | sample MGYA00238139_ERZ651803 | MGnify/ENA primary metagenome ERZ651803 (study PRJEB26909, sample SAMN07631231) | bioreactor metagenome | isolation source: Switchgrass digestor | place: USA: Dartmouth...
TTCCACCTTGTCAGAAATCGGCAATCGCGCCCAAATTGAAAACTCATCCCTGACCACTATGGTGGACAAATTGGAACGGGATGGTCTGGTGGAGAGGCGTTTATGCTCTCAGGACCGCCGCGTGATTCGCTTGCATTTAACTGACAAAGGCCGGGCTATGGGACAGGAAATCTTCGGTATCGGTACCCAGCTTAATAACCGTTTTAAGAATGAATTGGGAGATATCTATGAAGACTTTATGAAGGGATTGCAGATTATATCCAACACCTTGGATAATCTGGATGATCAGCAGTAAGATTCCGGGTAATCGTTAATTCAAAGAGAAAAGGCATGGGTGGTCCCATGCCTTTCTTTATTTCCTATGCTTCGTCCGAAGTCAATCCTAAAACATCCAGCAAAGCGATAGTCACACTGAGTACTATCGCCACCACGGTAGCCAGTCCCATGCCCTTCAGAGTAACTGCTCCCATGGTCAACTGTGCCCCGCTTATACCCAGTATCAAAACCACCGAGGTTAAAATCAGGTTACGAGGCCGGCCGTAATCGACCTGTGCTTCCACCAGCATGCGAATACCTGAGGCAGCAATAGTACCAAACAGCAGCAGGGATACTCCGCCCATAACCGGTGAAGGAATGTACTGAATGGCTGCTGCCAGTTTACCTACGAAGGAAAGCAGTATGGCAAAGACTGCCGCCCCGCCAATGACCCAGGTACTGAAGACCTTGGTTATTGCCAGAACTCCGATGTTCTCACCATAGGTGGTGTTGGGAGTAGACCCTACAAAACCAGACAGCATGGTGGATACGCCGTTGCCTATCAGTGAACGGTGCAAGCCGGGATCTTCAACTAAGTCTTCCCCAACAATACTGCTGGTTACAAACAGGTGTCCTATGTGTTCTGCTACCACTACCAGGGCGGCAGGTAAAATAATGGCGATAGCAGCCGGATTGAATTCCGGGAAGTATAAAGTAGGAAATCTTAACCAGCTGGCTGCCTGAATGGCTGCTACATCAACCATTCCCATGTAGAAGGCCAGTCCATAGCCCGCCAAAACTCCTAACAATATAGGAATAATCGCCAGAAAACCCCGGAATAAGATGGACCCCAGCACCGTAAACGCCAGGGTGAATACGGACACTATAATTATTTGGGGATCGGGTGACCAGGTGGCCCAAGTCATGCCTTCCGGAGGAATCAGTCCTGCCATCTGGGCAGCAGTGGGAGCCAGCTCCAGACCAATAACCGCCACAATGGCACCCATAGCCGCAGGCGGGAATACCACATCTATCCAGCGAGTACCAGCCGCTTTTACTATCAAGCCTACCAGTACAAACACCAAACCTACGCAAATAAATCCCGACAGGGCAGCATTATAGCCATACTGGGGTAATACCAGTAAGACCGGGGAAATAAAAGCAAAGCTGGATCCCAGATAAGCAGGGATCCGTCCCTTACAAATAAACAGGTAAATCAAGGTACCAATACCGTTGAAAAGCAGGATAGTAGCTGGGTCTACCCCGAAGATAACCGGTACAAGTACCGTGGCTCCAAACATAGCAAACAGATGCTGCAGGCTCAGAGGTATTGTCTGTAATAACGGCAAGCGCTCTTCCACACCAATTACTCGCTTGGTCAAGATTATCCCTCCCAGTTTTTACACTACAATAAGAACAACCGGTCTCCGGCATCCCCCAAGCCTGGAACAATATAGGCTTTATCATTCAGGTAGGGGTCAATGGCGGCAGTAAAGATTTTTACCTGGGGGTATTTGGATTGAATTTGTTCTATACCCCGATTCACAGCCAGTGCACAAACAAAGGTAATATTACCCGGAGCATATCCTTTCTCCATAATAAACTCCAGAGCCTTTACGCCGCTGTTACCGGTTGCCAGCATGGGATCAAGCACTATAACCCGGTCAAATTGGTCCACCTGATCCGGAACAGTGTTCAGGTAAGGCCGAGCTTCCAGGGTATCATGATCTCGATACATACCTACATGGGCAACCCGTGCCGAAGGCAGCAAGGTTTGGAAGCTTTCTACGAAACCCAGCCCGGCTCTAAGAATTGGCACCAGCAGTATGCGGCTGTCATCTACAAAGGAACACTCCGCCGTGGTATCCAGGGGAGTGACTACTTGATCCATTTGTACTTCCAGCTCACGGCAGACTTCCACTGCCAGTAGCAAACCCAGATAATTCAATGCCTCTCGAAACTCTTTGAGTTGAGTGTCACGGTTGCGTAAAATCCGTAATGCATTACCGGCCAGAGGATGGTTAATAACATGAACTGTATTCACTATTTCCCTCCTTTCCAAATTTGGTCGCAAACCGACCATAAACTTTTCGACACTTATGCGTTGAATCCTCTAACAATTGTTGGATACAGCGCAAAATTTCTAGAATCTCGATCATTCTCACTTCATTCCCCCGTCGGATACAGCTGAATCAGGCTCTGGGCCAGGTTTTTAAAGACCGGAGCCGCGCTCTCAGCCCCCGATATCCCTTCTTCAACCAGAACTACTATGGCCCAGCGGGGATTGGCAGCGGGAAGGTATCCGCCAAACCAGGTATTGAGAATCTCCTCCTGTTGATCATTTAGCTGACCAGTCTGACTGGTTCCCGTTTTCCCGGCCAAACTGACTTCCGGAAGAGCAGCACTGCGGCCCGTGCCTTCCTCCATGGTCAATTCCAGCATATGCTGCAGCTGACGGGCTACATCTGTTGATAAAACTTGTTCCTTGGCTGGAGTGTCAGGATTATGCCTCCGTCCTTGGGCATCGGTATAGTAGAGCACCAGGGAAGGAGGCATCCATTGTCCATCGTCAGCTATAGTTGCCAGCAATGAGGTTATCTGCAACGGGGTTAACCATACTCCCTGCTGGCCAAGAGCAGCATTGCCCAGTCCTGCCGGTCCGGGATTGATTTTGACATATGTTCCTGCATAGCTGTCCCCATATCCTACCAGGTTTTCATCGGTTACATGCAGTTTGTCAACGTAGTCAGCCAGGGTCTGGCGGCCTATCAAAAGTGCTGTTTCAATAAAAGCCGGGTTGCAGGAAAAAGCCAGAGCTTGTTCAAAGGTCAGGTCACCGTGGCCTTCTTTCTTCCAGCAGGATATTTCCAGCTTCTCAGTAAACCGGTAAGCACCGCTGCAGTGAAAAGCGGTTGAGCTATTCACCACTCCCGTATCCAGGGCAGCAGCAGCGACCAGAATCTTAAACAGAGAACCGGGATGATACCCGGTAAGAGCGCGGTTTATCAGCGCACTTTCTTTATCAGCACTGATCACCTGGCTTATTTGGTAGGGGTTAAAAGTAGGACGGCTGGCCATGGCCAATACCTGCCGGGTTCTTATATCCATTACTACGGCCGCCCCTTTTTTTACCTGTTTTTCATCCATGACTTTTTCCACAGCCGCCTGAACTCTCTTATCTATGGTCAGGACTACGGAACCTTTGTTTTCATCCTGATTTTGGCGTATTTTATACATCAGCCCGTTGATAGCTTCACCTCTGGCGTCCTTAACCGAGACCAGTTCCAATGAAGAAGGACTGCTTCTCAATACATCATCATAAACTCGTTCAATACCCGATAAACCTTTAGCTGCTTTCCCCTGCTCCACTGTACCAATCACATGAGCCAGGAAACCATCTGCCGAATAGCGTTTCTGCACCGGCGCTACCACCAAACCGGGGATAGCTTCGCTCTGCAGCCTGGCTATTTGGGAAGAAGTAAGATCGCTGGCCAGCCTCACAAAAGCTTCCCCAGAAATCAGACTACTCTTAATCTCTTTGGCTGCCTGCTCCTTGTTCATCTCCGGCATCAGCACGGTTAATCTCTGGACCAGGCTGTTTATCATAGAGTCGCTGACTTTCGTTTTTTCACCCGGGGATGAAAACTGGGCAAAATACTGCTGGGGGAAGCAGTATAAAGCAGAAGCAGTATGGGTGCCGGTAAGAGGCTGGTGGTTCCGGTCCCAGATAGTTCCTCGATTGTATTCCTTCAGCTCAATTTGCTGGCTGCGCATAGCTACTGCTTTGGCAGCTATCTCTGACCCGCGCACCAGCTGGTAAAAAGCAATCAAAACCGTCAGCCCGCTGTAAAGTATTAAGAATAAGACCATGAGAAAGGTGATGCGAAAGATGCGCAAGGTAACTCCTCCAGCTAGACTTTAACTTAGCATGGACTATGTTACCGGTAGTTATTCCTGAGCCACTATGGTGAGGGGAAAAGGCAGGTTGGCCAGAATTTCCAGAAGATCAGGCAGGGTATCCGCAGTGCCTCGAATCACCACCAGACCCTGCTGGCGATCCAGGGTAGATACAATCCCCAGATGGTCAAAAGCCTCAATCAGGCGAGTAAGCATATCAATATCAGCAGGATTTACCTGAGCTATTATATTACTCATGATTATCCTTCCTCAGTCGGTAAAGTATAGAACCACTGGCAACAGGCTGAGCAAAGGGTATATAAACATGCTGGCGGGCATGACGGGCCCGGTCAATTTCCTGACCTTCACTATCATATAAGTGCTCCAGCTGCACAGGAACTGCCCCGGTCTCAGGAGAAAGCAGCCACAAGGGGTCACCGGGGCCAAAATTGGCACGCTGCTCTACTTCCAGCCAGGAGCGCTCGGCATCATAGCCCTGTACCGTCCCGCAAAATTCCGCGCGATTTTGATTCTTGCTGTTCCCCGGATCCTGAAGGTTAGTGTCACGTCCATCAATAAAACCGCGGGTAAAAGGACGGGTGGCTACGGCCTGCAGTTGGCTCAGCCAGTGATCCAGTTTGCCCGGATCGCCAAAAGTACCGTTCCGGCAAGCATCTAAAGCTTCCCGGTATACCCTGGCAGCCACAGCCAGGTATAAGGGACTTTTCATACGGCCTTCGATTTTAAACGCATCCACACCGGCTTCTGCCAGCCGGGGTACCTGCTCCAGCAGGCATAAGTCCCGGGAGTTTAAAATATAACTGCCCCGTTCATCTTCGTGAATGGGAAAATATTCACCAGGGCGTTTTTCCTCCAGCAGGACATATTGGTAGCGGCAGGGATGGGCACATTCGCCCCGGTTGGCGCTGCGCCCGGTCATAAATGAGGATAAAAGGCAGCGTCCTGAATAGGACATGCACATGGCTCCGTGAATAAACATTTCAATTTCCAGGCCGGTGCGTTCTTTGATGAGCCTTATTTCGTCCAGGCTCAATTCCCGGGCGGCTACAATGCGGCGAACTCCAAGGTCCCGGTAAAAAGCTGCCGCTTCATAGTTGGTCACATTAGCCTGAGTGCTTATAGTAATGGGAACAGTAGGGGCATAGCGTTTAGCCAGGCGTATTACTCCCAGATCGGAAATTATCAGACCGTCCGCCCCGATTTGCTCCAATTGTTCCAGGTAAGCAGGCAGTTCTTTGAGGTCGTCATTATGAGCCAGTATATTAACCGTAATATATACCCGTTTGCCCTGCTGGTGAGCAAAGCTTACCCCCGTTTGCAGTTCCGGGAGGCTTAAATTGCCGGCATAGGCTCGCAGGCTGTACTGGTGCCCGCCGGCATATACCGCATCAGCCCCAAAAACAATTGCTGTGTATAGTTTTTCCAGGTCACCGGCTGGCAGAACCAGTTCCGGCAGCTTGCTGTCCTGTCTCATGTTGTCAGTCAATATATCGCCCCTTGGCTATCAGATGTTCCTGGTAAGTGGCCGAAAATTGATGGCTGCCATCCCCTTTGGCCACATAGTATAAATAGTTGTGTTTCTGAGGATGCACAGCTGCTTCCAGGCTGGCCAGGCCGGGGTTGGCAATGGGACCGGGGGGCAGACCGGGATGCTTATAGGTGTTATAGGGATCCTTAACCTCCAAATCCGCATAGGTTAGAATCTCCTTGTGACTGGGCAGACAATACAGCACGGTAGCATCAATTTGCAGCAGCATTCCCCGGTCCAGGCGATTATATATTACTCCGGAGATAACCTCTCGTTCCGAGCTTACCTGGGCTTCTCTTTCGATCAGGGAAGCCAGGGTAACCACCTCATTGACAGTCAAACCGGTGTCAGCGGCAGCAGAAGCCAGCTCATCCTGCCAGACCTTGTCAAAGGTGGCCAGCATATGCTGTATCATATCCTGCGCGGTTATATCGTCAGGAACTATATAGGTATCAGGGAACAGAAATCCTTCCAGAGGATTTTTCACCTGAGCCGAAGCCCCTTCCAGGAAGGGGAAAGCATAATCAGCCTGCAGGGCTTCCTCCCACTCCTCCTGGGTAAACAGGCCCTTTTTAACAAACAAGTCGCCAATTTGGGCTACTGTATAGCCTTCAGGTATAGTTATGGACTGGGTTACTACAGCACCCCGGGCGATGGCTCCAGCAATATCGGCCAGCGATTGACTGCGCTTAAATATATAATGGCCGGCTTTCAGCTGGCTGTCCAATCCTTCTTTGCGGCAATAGGACAAAAAAGCGTTTGGACTGTGGATCAGGCCTTCCTTGTCCAACAACTCCGCAATCTCCCGGGCAGTACTGTCTGCAGGTATGCGTACCTCTATAGGCTGGTGGTCGTTGGGATCTACGGGGGCATACTGGTGGCTTAAAAAAGCATAACCCATAAGGGTTACGCCAATAAGCAGTAATAAGATTAGCAAAATAACCGGACGTCGTTTAGTAGTTCTTTTTATTGAGATTTCACTCATTTCCTTCTCCTGAATCTGAAGGGACAGGGAATTCTGCCCCCGGTGCTGCACTGCCTGCATCATCATTCGGATCAACCGTGGTCACATCATCCGCCGGAAAATCTTGAGGCACTTCTGCAAAGTCCAAGGGTGTATCCAGCTTGGGCCCGGTATATATAAGAGTATTCAAAGGCTTGTAATAATCAGTGGCCAACTGTACCTGCTGGGCCAATTCGCCATTCTCATCAAAAACCCGCTTAAATGACCGGGCTACATAGCCGGGGAATCCCTTAACCTCGATCTTTTCCTTACCTGGCGGTAAGGACGGGTCCTCCTGGCGTATTTCCTCAAAAGGTATCACTTTGTCAATTACGCTGCTGACCTCAACCCGTTTTTTATTGCTAAGGTGTCCGTAAATAGTAACAGTCAGCCGCCCCCCTCCAGCAGCGGCCTGCATATAGATGGGATGACCGGTGTTGTTCCTAAACTGGAAATCCTGAATTCCCCAGACAACTGTTGCATCCAGTCCAACTGGGACATAGGCTACAGCCAGGGCATGATTATGACGTTCCACCACTTCCAGATCGGCCAGCAAAACTGCATTGTACAGGGTGGAAGATACCTGGCATATGCCGCCGCCCACACCAGGTTCGAATTTGCCGCTGACTATCACCATAGCATCCCGGAAGCCGGTCTCAAAGGTCCGTGCTCCCACAGCCTGGTTAAAGGAAAACACTTCCCCGGGTTTAACTACCCTGCCATTGATAGCGGTTGCTGCCTTGACCAGATTATGGGTGCGATCCACTTCACCGCTGTTATACCAGGTGCTGAAGGAAGACAGTTCCCCCATTACCTTCAGATCTTCCTCGCTTACCGAAGGGTAAACCTTGTCAATCACAATGGGGATCCTGAGCTCACCTAGGGCTGCCCATTTTTCAGGCATCTTTTCCCAGGTAGCCTCCATATTCACCTGTTTTCCCTCCTGACCCGGTACCACAACCAATCCTGCGGTCCGGTCAACTTCCAGCTGCGGATTCACCGGCGGCTGGCCCAATCGTTCATTCCACTGCTCGGCCAGTTTCTCCAGGACAGCTTGCTTGTATCTGATGGACGGAGCATAGGATATCTGCTGGGATCCGTCCAGGTTAAGCAATTTGGAACGAATGCTGCGTTTTTGCTCCTGCTGCCATATTTCTTCTATGGCCTGGTTGATATCTACTCTCTCGGCAAGTTCTCCCAATGTCGTAACATGGTTGAAGTCCTGGTAGTAAAAAGTTACTGGAGTTTGATATAAATCAGCAAAATGTGCTTCTATTTCAGCCGCTGCTTGGTTTCTGTCCTGACCGCCCACTGGCGCGGAAGCTATGGCCACACCGGGGAGAAAATAATCGGTCTGGTAGAAAAACTGGTAGAAATAGAGCATAAGAGCCGCGATTATGCCAGCAATAATCACCGAAACATAAATCAGCCCTCTTTTTATTTTGTCACCAACCAAGGACTTAAACCCCCACAACCTTGAAATGTACTGCCAGCTAATCCTCTTCCCACATCATATTATACGACATAAGAGTATATATACTGTCATGTCTATCGCAGTTTCCATAAAAAAACAGGGTGGAAGCCGTAGCTTCTCCCCTGTCCACATATGTTTAGAGCTCTTCTGATTCTACTAATTCCTGCCAGGCATCAGCTACGCGTTCCCATTCTTCGTCATCTTCTATATCGCTCATAAACTCGTTGCCTTCCTCATCATAGACCACTTTGAGGATGATAACTTCTACTTCCTCGTCTTCAGAATGTTCTTCATCTTCAAGAGGAATTAATACCCGGTACACATCTTCCTCAATTTCCAGTTCCGCCAGCAGTTCAAACTGGTGTTCTACTCCTTCATCATCTACCAGAACTAGAATAGGGAAATCTTCATCAAATATTTCTTCATTAGTCATTACTTCACCTCATTTCGCAAACTAGTCCCATTCTAATATTTACCTGCTTTACTTGTCAAACGAATGGTTTGCAGAAGCATCCAGGTATCCTTGCAGAATATGGACCGCTGCCACTTTGTCTATCACCTCTTTGCGCCTGCGCCTGGACATATCAGCTTCCAGCAGAGTTCGTTCGGCGCTGCGGGTAGTAAGCCTTTCATCCCAGTAAACCACAGGTAATCCGGTACGCTCCTGCAAACTGCGGGCAAATTCCTGTATTTCTCCCGCTTTGGGACCCAGAGTACCGTTCATGTTACGGGGAAGACCTATCACCAACATCTGGCATTCCAGCTGCCGGCACAATTCCTGTAAATTAGCCAAGTCATCGTCCAATGTAGTACGTTTCAGCACCGAATGCCCCTGAGCAGTCCATCCTAACGGATCGCTGACCGCAATACCGATACGTTTTTCTCCCACATCTAAGCCCATTATTCTCATAAAAGTACCTTCATATACCTCATTTAAGTGCCGTGTTCTTAAAGCTCAACAGCCCCAGTTGGATGGGGCTGCAGCTAACTACTTCTTTAGGTAGTTCTTTAATAAGACTTCCAAAACTTCATCTCGCTCAATCTTACATATGAGATGACGCGCATCATTATGACTGGTTATGTAGGCGGGGTCGCCTGATATCATATAGCCAACCAATTGATTGATAGGATTGTAACCTTTCTCTTCCAGGGCCTGGTAGACCCGCTGCAAGATAACTTTTATTTTCTCTTCACTGTCCCGGTCCAGCTTAAAGCTTACCGTTTCGTCTGGTCCCTGAGGCATAAATGACACCTCCTTAAATAGCTAGTTTCTACTTCCCTGGCTTGTTATCCTCTGTTTAGCTCAAGGTTTTTTCTACCAGCTGACGGGCTGCTGCCAAGGCCTCCTCCAATTTAGCGGGATCTTTGCCGCCTGCTTGAGCCATATCGGCTCTTCCTCCTCCGCCGCCGCCAGCTACCCGGGCAGCAGCGGCCAATATTTGGCCGGCATTTAAGCCGCGTTTAACCAGATCTTGACTGACAAAACATACGAACAGCACCTTATCGTTAGCTGCTGAACCCAACAAAACCACGGCACTGCCCAGCTTGTCCCGCAGCATTTCCGCATTTTGACGCAGAGCATTGGCATCTGCAGAGGGAACTGTTTCAATCAGCACCTTGGCATCGCCCACGGTTGCAGCCCGATCCAGCAAGTTCTGGCTGGCGGCCTTGGTCATTTGCCCTTTAAGAGCTTCAATTTCCCGCTCCCGTTCCCGCATCTGTTTATTTAACTGTTCTATCCTCTGGCTGATATCTGTGGGGGTTGTTTTCAACAGCTCAGCAGCAGACTTCAGCTCCCGCTCCATATCCTGTACATACTTCCAGGCAGTGCGTCCGGTAACCGCTTCGATACGGCGCAATCCTGCGCCTACACTGCCTTCACTGGTAATCTTAAACAGGCCGATCTGACCGGTACTGCCGATATGGGTTCCGCCGCACAGCTCCATACTGTAATCCCCTACCTGTACCACCCGGACATCGTCACCATATTTTTCCCCGAACAGGGCTATAGCTCCCATCTGCCGCGCTTCAGTCAGGCTTTTCACAGAAGTGGCGACCGGGTAATCACTCCATATGGCCTGGTTTACCTTCAGCTCAATTTCCTTAAGTTCTTCATCACTTACCGGAGACAGGTGAGAGAAATCGAACCTGAGACGCTCCGGTTCTACCAGAGAACCCTTTTGCTGGGCATGCTCGCCCAGTACCTGGCGCAGGGCCCGGTGCAGCAGATGGGTGGCAGTATGATTGCGGGCCGTGTCCAAACGCAGTTCTTTCTCAACTTTCAAATGTACTCTTTGTCCCTCGGTAAAGGATCCGTCTACCGTTCCAAAGTGAATTATCCATTGGGCGGTTTTATGCACCGCCTGCACTTCCATTACTCCATCGGGGCCCTGAATCACACCATGGTCGCTGACCTGCCCTCCGCTTTCCGCATAAAATGGTGTAGCCGCACTTACCAGCATAACCTCACCGCCGGTAACCTGATTTACGCGGCTGTTGTCCTGTATCAGAGCTAAAATTTGCGCATCTTCTTCCAGGTGCTCGTACCCGGTAAACTTAACCGCAGGAATTGATGCCAGCAGTTCGGCCAGCAGGCGTTCCTGGGCAAAAGCATTTTCACCCTTGTTGGCCTGGCGGGCTCGCTGCCGTTGTTCTTCCATCATGCGGTTAAAACCATCTTTGTCCACGGTAAAGTCGTTTTCTTCCGCTACATCTTCCATCAAATCCAGGGGGAATCCGTAAGTATCATAAAGCATGAAGGCCGCTTCTCCGTCTATGACCCTCTCTCCCCGCTGGAGGCCTTGCTGTATAATTTCCTCCACTTTCTTCAGGCCTTCATTGAGAGTGACAAAGAAGCGTTCTTCTTCCATGCGGATCACTTCCGCCACAAAATCGCGGCGCTGGGCCAAATATGGATAGGCTTCCTGCATAATGTCGCAAACCACATCTACATTTTTATATAAAAAGGGCTCATTTATCCCCAGCAGTTTGCCAAACCGTACCGCCCGGCGGAGAATGCGGCGCAGAACATAGCCTCTGCCGTCATTGCTGGGCAATACCCCGTCTGCAATCAAAAAGGTACAGGCCCGGCTGTGGTCAGCAATAACCCGGAAAGGAAAGCCTGCATCTCCCCGGTCGTATTTTTTCCCGGTCATTTCTTCTATCTTGGCTATTAGAGGCAGGAATAAATCGGTATCGAAGTTGCTGGAGACTCCCTGTAAAATAGAGGTCAGTCTTTCCAGACCCATCCCGGTATCAATACTGGGCCGCGGCAGGGGAGTCATAACCCCGGCTTCATCACGGTTATACTGCATAAAGACCAGATTCCATATTTCCAGCCAGCGATCACAATCACATTCGCCTATGGCACAGTTGTCTCCACAGGCGTATTCACTGCCCCGGTCATAAATAATCTCGCTGCAGGGACCACAAGGTCCGGTATCACCCATACTCCAGAAATTGTCTTTTTCGCCCAGGCGATATATCCGCTCAACAGGAACGCCTATTTGGTCCGCCCAAATGGCGGCTGCTTCATCATCATCATGGTAAACTGTAACATACAGGCGCTCGGCAGGCAGCTTGACTACCTTGGTTAAAAACTCCCAGGCAAAGTGGATGGCTTCTTCCTTGAAATAATCACCAAAGGAGAAGTTGCCCAGCATTTCAAAGAAGGTATGGTGCCGGGGGGTTCTGCCTACGGTATCCAGGTCATTGTGCTTCCCGCCTGCCCGCACGCATTTCTGTGAAGTAGTAGCCCGCACATAGCTGCGGCGATCTATACCCAGGAATACATCCTTGAACTGATTCATACCGGCATTGGTAAACAACAGGGTTGGATCATTTACCGGAACCAGCGATGAACTCTCCACGATAGTATGGTTGTGCTGCTGGAAATACTCCAAAAAAGTTTTACGGATTTCTTTACTGGTCCACACGTTGTAGCCTCCTCTTTCCCACGATAACTCATCTAACTTATTTTCTTTTATCTGCAAAGCTGTGTCAATTGCACCGGCGGTATTACTTGACTAATTTTAGGTACAACCAGCTTATGAATACCTTCAATACCGCTGCCAGGGGAACTGCCATCAGCATACCCCAAATGCCCAGCAGTTTGCCCCCGGACAGCAGGGCAAATACTATAACCAGCGGGTGCAACCCCAGCTTGCCGCCGATAACCTTGGGGGTAATCAAACCGCTCTCCACCTGCTGGATCACAAATACAGCCACCGCCATGTATATAGCCAGGTTCCAGGAATCGGTCAAGGCCACAGCTACAGCGGGGATTGCCCCCAAAAATGCCCCAAAATAGGGTATCAGATTGGTTATCCCGGACAAAATCCCCAGCATAAGGGGAAACTTTACCCCCAGCAAAAACGCAGCCAGGCCAACCATTGTCCCTACAAAGCTGGCTACCAGCAAATAACCTTTGATAAACTCTATCAATACTTCATCCAGAGCAGAAAACAGCTCCACTGCCTCACGGCGGCCCCGGGGTGAAAACAATTTGAGAAAGTTATCGCGGATTTTTTCCCAGTCCACCAGAATATAAAAAGCTAAAATGGGCGAAAAGATGATAGCCAGAATTTTGCCCAGAAAAGTGTACAGACCTCCTACGAAAGAGCGCAGAGCTTTATAAGCATATTCGTTTAGACGGGATATGTTTTCGTTGATAATCTCTCCCAACTTCATCGGCATATCCATATTCTGCAGCTGCTGGGCCATATCTTGAGCTTCTCCGGCATATTGAGGAATCATCTGGGTCATATCCGTGAGTTCCCTAATCATTCCCGGCAGAGCAAAAGAGAGAAGTATACCTGCCGCCAGTAAGATGAACACATAGAGAAGAATAATTGCCCATACTCGCTTGAGCCCTTGCTTTTCTATAAAGCGCACCGGCCTGTACAGCAGGTAAGCCAGAAGCCCCCCCACAATAAAGGGCATGGTCACTTCCCGCACTTGATATAAAAAGTAAATGGTGGCTGCAACAACCACCAGAACTAAAAACCAACGGCCTAAACGTGTGCTGTTCAACTCCACAGCAATTACCTCTTCAGTATTCTTCCCGCTGCGTCTCCGAAATCATTAACCATATCCATTGCCCGTTTTGACTTAGCCTTGATTTGGCGGGTCTGCTGCTTTACCTCTCCTTCGTTGTTCATGTAATACATGGTAGCGGTTACACCCAGTACGGCTCCCAGCAGCAGGGCTGACCATTCCCTCATGGTTCCACCTCCGTTACATTAAGTCCGATGTACGTTCCATGGCAATCAAGGTACCATCCTCGGCTACTTCATACAGGTTCACCTTGCCGCGGTTGTAGTTGAATTCCATAAAGCAGTTCCAGCAATAATACTGGTCACTCCCCACCTTGCCAACCTGCAAACCCCGGCATACCGGACAACGAGTAATCAATGTCAATTTCCTCCTTGCTCTTCTATTAAGCCGCTGCTGTAGCTTTTCCAGTTCACCTGCTCCACAGGAATCTGGCTGCGGCCCTGGAGAATATCACTTAGTATTCCTGCAGACACTTCAATTTCCCGCACCTGCTGGTTATCGGACAGCAAAAAGTCGCTGACCACTCCTATCTCCTTGCCTTCGGCATCATAAATGCTGTCCCCTAATTTTTTCTGATATATCGATAATTCTTCCCCGTGCTGGTAAGATTTAATACTATTCAGATCATGGATAATAACGGATTCAGGAGTGAGAATCAGGTCTTCGGCTTTTACCATTCCGGCTTCATGCTCATTGGTTTCTACTACTACATAAGCCAGGCGCAGGTCATCACCTATTACAGCCCGCTCTACCCGTCCTACAATTTGGGCCGCCGGTTCAAAAAACAAGGGGAGGTTTTTCATATCCCGTACCCGTACTCGCACCTGCAACATCTCCTTCACTGCCATCAATAGTTTTCTCTCCGGGCAAAAAAAAATGCACCGTTACCGGTGCTTTAAATTTGATATTCAGGCAGGGTATATCTATTTATATAATGCGGCCGCCGCCTATGACCAGGTCTCCCTGGTAAAAGACTACTGACTGGCCCGGGGTTATAGCCCGCTGGGGCTCCTGAAAGCTGACGCGTACCATATCGTTCTCAATTCTTTCAATTACGGCTGGGGCAGGGCGAGCTGCTGAGCGAATCTTGGCTTCTACCTCCAGCGGCTGCTCCAGGTCGGCAATGCCAATCCAGTTGTTGTCCGTGGAAATAAGCTCCTGGCTGAACAGGTAGTGCTCATCGTCCACAATCAAACGATTGCTGGCGGTATCCATCCCCACCACAAATACCGGTTTGCCTGCACTTATGCCCAGACCTTTGCGCTGTCCGATGGTATAGTTGGTCAGGCCCCGGTGGCGGCCCAGTACTTCTCCCTGCATATTGACTATCTCTCCGGGCTTCAGGTTCACACCCTGTCCTGCCAAGAATTCCCGGTAATCCCCGGTTATAAAGCAGATTTCCTGACTGTCTGGTTCCTGGGCCACGGTTAGTCCTCGCTGGGAGGCCAGCTGTCGCACCTGAACTTTGGTCATCTCCCCCAGGGGAAATAAAATATGAGCCAACTGCTCCTGGGTAAGCCGGTACAAAAAATAGCTTTGATCTCTGGCGGGATCAGTACCCTTGAGCAGGTGATAGCGTCCGCTGGGTTCATGATACTGGATACGAGCGTAATGACCGGTAGCCAACAGGTCACAGCCCCGGT
>ENA-OWPA01001501-OWPA01001501.1-bioreactor-metagenome-genome-assembly--contig:-NODE-1501-length-14867-cov-8.400203_pt1 | contig 14867 bp, 11 predicted proteins | sample MGYA00238139_ERZ651803 | MGnify/ENA primary metagenome ERZ651803 (study PRJEB26909, sample SAMN07631231) | bioreactor metagenome | isolation source: Switchgrass digestor | place: USA: Dartmouth...
TTCCATGGCAGCTATCGGGCAGTTGGCGGAACCGGCTATTGCCACAAAGCCTTCCGGGAGTTTCTCCACATGATATGTATGGCTCATCCAGCAAGTAGTTTCACAATCGATATCATCCATCAGGAGGCTGTTACCGTCCATCCTGATATCCACCTTTCCATACTCCCTCTGGGGAGCCCTGACCACACTTCCCCCCAGCATAACCGTCATGAGCTGCATGCCATAGCATATCCCCAGTACAGGAACCCCAAGCTCAAACACTCCCCTGTCGCAGAAAGGGGCATCATCATCCAGAACCGAGGCCGGTCCCCCGGTGAATATGATTCCTTTCGGAGCCAAAGCCTTTATGCGCTCTATCGAGATATCATAGGGAACAACTTCACAATATACATTGGCTTCCCTGACCTTTCTGGCAATAAGTTGATTATATTGGCCGCCAAAATCCAGTACCAGCACCAATTCATTCACCAATTCATTCTTCATCCAATAACACCTCGTATCTGAAATTAAAGGAAAATCATTTCTCATAACATGTCTCATCAAGAAGAACCCTGTTTTGACCGTCACAGTCCGTCTTGGTATCTTTCCTTTAGTATAATGCAATATTATATATAAATATATGCCAACTTGTAAAGGAATTTAAATCCTAAGGCAACCATTTACCCGCCGTAAGCGCACTGCCGTTGAGATAGTTAAACCTGCTTCCCTGATACCGTTTCTCCCGTGCCATTTTTGCCTCAATGTCATCCCTTATCTTCCACCAACTGGTTCCCCAGTTGCAAAAAAGAGTCCTCTCCTTCGGGGCCCGCCCCAAGAGTCTTTGAACTACTATTTCCGGGTCCAGGTATTCCAGAAATACTATGGTCCTTTCAATGAACTCCTCCATTGTAACAGGGGCAATCTCGCCTTTTAAATACATATCACCCAGAACAGTGTCTTCCAGTATATACAGGGAATGACACTTTACCTGTTTTACCCCCAATGCCGATATGATTCTGGCCCCTTCGGCCACATCATCAACTGTGTCCATGGGAATGTCAACAATATAATGGGCACAGGCTTCCAATCCATGCCTGTTAATCCTGAGAACCGCATCTATAAACTCAGCCAGTCCATGCCCCCGGTTGAGTATTTTAAGCGTGTTATAATTTACTGTCTGCAAACCAAGCTCTATCACTATATCCATGTTCTTTTCCCACTTCACCTGTTCAAGAAAGTCAAGGTACGTTTCACTGATGCAATCCGGCCGGGTAGATATGTATACAGCGACAATGTTGTCCATACACGCATCCAGCATGTACTTTTTGAAAGCCTCCAGAGGGAGGTACGTATTGGAGTAATTCTGGAAATAAGCTATGAACTTGCTGACACTGTACTTCTCTCCTATATACTTTAAGTTGCTTTCCAACTGCTGCCTTACACCCATGGTGCAGGACAGGTTTTCAAAACCCGCTCCTTCTTCACCGCAAAATATGCATCCTTTATCGCTCAGGCTGCCATCCCTGTTTGGACATGTGACCGGCAGGTTTACCGGTAGCTTGTATACTTTTGTACCGTATCTGGTTTTCAAATAATCCGAAAATTTATAGTAAAGCATCCTTTTCATCCTTTTTTCAATAGTTGTGTCGCATTCCGAATCACGTGACTGTAAACTTTCCGCGGCATCGATACTCCACCTGTAGAATAGTTACTTGAAAAGCCTGCACAAAGGCATGTATAAACAACAGGAAGCCCCCGTTATCAGGCTTCCTGCTTTTTGTTGGATTCGCTCTTCAAATATTCATTTATAAACTCGTCTATGTTTCCATCCATCACTGAATTCACATCGCCCTCTTCATAATTTGTACGATGATCCTTTACCAGGGTATAAGGGCAGAACACATAAGATCTTATCTGGCTTCCCCACGCTATCTCCATCTGTACACCCTTTAAGTCTTCAATCTTCTCCTTGTTTTCCCTTTCTTTGAGCTCCAGGAGTTTTGCCTTCAGCATCTTCATGGCCGTATCCCTGTTCTGAAACTGGGAACGCTCAGTCTGGCACGACACCACTATGCCTGTAGGTATATGCGTTATTCTGACCGCCGACTCGGTTTTGTTTACATGCTGTCCTCCGGCGCCGCTGGAGCGGTAGGTGTCTATCCTGAGGTCATCCGGGTTTATCTGTATATCAACATCATTTTCCAGTTCAGGCATTACCTCCACAGAAGCAAAGGATGTATGCCTTCTGCCGGACGCGTCGAAAGGAGATATTCTTACCAGGCGGTGCACACCTTTCTCCGATTTCAAATAGCCGTATGCATTTTCTCCGATTATGTTTATTGTAACACTCTTTATTCCGGCCTCATCGCCTTCGAGGAAATCCAGGGTTTTCACCGTGTAACCTCTTCGCTCAGCCCACCGGGTATACATCCTCAAAAGCATCTGAACCCAATCCTGGGCTTCTGTGCCGCCGGCTCCCGCATGAAGCGTCAGTATGGCGTTATTTTTATCATACTGCCCGGTAAGGAGGGTTTCCAATCTTAATTCTTCCAACTCCTTTTTGAATTTCGCAAGACCTTCCCTTATCTCCGGGATGACGCTGGCATCCTCCTCTTCAATACCCAGCTCATTTAATGTTTTCAGATCCTCCCATTGGGCTTCCAGCTTTTCAAACCTCTCCAGCTTTGTTTTAAGAAATTTGGTTTTCTGGAGAACTTTCTGGGAATTTTCAATATCATCCCAAAATCCCGGCTCGGCAGCCTTGTTTTCCAACTCCTCAATGTCGTTTTTCAATTTAGCGATGTCAAAGAGAAGCCCTCATTTCATCCAAATCGCCTTTTCTGGCCTCAATTTCAAGTTTGAACTCTTCCAGTTCCAGCATTCTATCAACCCTTTCAAAATTGCATTCTTTTTGGTTTATCCCTTTTATTATCCATTTAAAACACCGTGTTGTCAATGATATATAGGGGCGGTCCTTAACACGAGTTCTTCATATAGCAGGGCACACACTCAGCGCTTCCACCGTACTTGAATCGTCCATGCAGGATTGGATTTGGATGCATACGGTTACTGTGCGGGATGCTCAGAAATAATCGTTGATGAACAGCTTCTTGGGCCTGAAAATGCTGCTGAGGATATCACCTTTGTCATTTATCGATACCGTGCCGGCAACATTCAGTGCTTCGATGGATGCAAAGCCTGTAAGCAGCTGTGACAGAGCCTGTACACTGCATATGATGTCCGGCTCGGCTTTGCACCTTTCCACCAGTCGATTTCCGTTGTCCCATGAGATCCTGTAGTTTCCCGAATTGATCGGAAAAAAGGGATCTTCCACACCTATTACCACTTCACCCTTACAGTCAGGCAATGACATGAGCTCGAACGCTTTCCGCACGTTGACGATGCGGTTCATTCCTGCTTTCAATACTTCCTGACTCACATCATAGGGCTCCGGAAACAGCGGAAGCAGCTCTGCAAAGGAAGGCGCTTTCCAGATCATTTTTCCCACCTGGGAGCTAAGCTTGCTGATGAATGCAAATATCCCTTTCAGTGCCTCCGGTTCGAGCCATATCAGTTCGCGTACGACCATATTCCACTTGAATTCACCGGATCTCTCAGTATGATACTGTATGTAGCCTCTGGCTTCATCCCGGCTGTTATACCAGATATAAAGATAGACATTGTCCCTGTATGGATCATTGTCAAAACGCTTTTTCCAATGCCTGTCCCCGCGTACCACCGCCAGGTTCTTATCCCTTATGTACTCGTCATACACCGCCATTACTGCCTGCTTATCCGAATCATCTTCCATAAGTTTCAGCCTGCCGGTCTGGACGAAATGTCTAAAAGAGGTCACCGGTATCGTATATTTTATACTTGTCATGTTCAGCTCATAGCCAAACTTCCTGTAATATGCATGAGAAAAGGGATAAAGGTATGAAAATACACATCCGTTCTCATACATTTCATTCATTACGTATTCAAAAATACTCCTTATATATTTCTTGTCCCGTTCTTCGGGAAGAGACGCGACACCACCGATACCGCCCATCGGGACGGTACTGCCGTCGAACGTGATGGAAAATGGGAGCAGATTCAAGCATGAACACATCTTGCCGTTGTTGTCAAAAGCCGCGCGGCCCGTCTTATAACTCTCACCTGTTTTGCTTGCATCAGCATCTTCCTTGTTGAAATTCCTGCTTAACAGGAAAGCAATGGTCTGTATCTTGTCAAATGTTAATTTTTCTTCCGGCCTTATTGGTCTTACTGTCATTACAATCACTCCCTTCAAAGTGGTTTCAATACGCCTTTAAGCCGGATATTCCGCAGACTGCTGCAGATGTCAAAGCTTTTTTGGCGTTACCTCCCATGGCTCGCTCATGCATTGACGAAATTGTTTTATTTTACCGATGTTTTGCCTGTGATTTAGCATGATCACGAAATTTTATTCTTCCGGAAGACCTCCTGCCGATTTGAATCTATGGTGTTTCTTCGCTCTTAACAACCATATTTTAATTCTACCGGGCCAGCTTTCTTTTTTCAAACATCATAAAACATCATTACAGGAATGCTCCTTGTCAATAGTGCTATTTGCCGACTTACATCTTCCAAATAGAAAGGTATCCTGTAACCTTTAGCCTATAGCAATTTTACACCGGGATAGGGCATCAAGCTCGAGTAAAATTACTGTAGGGAATCAATTGGAATAAATATCCAAAAAATTGAAAAGAAGATGACATCCTGTTAAGATATAAGTCGCCAAATCAAAATACTCAACGAAAGGATGCATCTTCTATGTACAATAGTATACAACATTTTATTGGTTTTGGTGTAAAAAAGATTGAAGAAAAGGTAAAAAAATTTGTTGAAAAGCCTACGGACCTAGCTGACCTTGTTTTGGGATTGCATGAAGAACTTCTTGAATTAGGTAGAAACATTGTTACAGAAGTTCTTGAAGATATGGATGATTATCTGCGGGAATCGGCTTCTCGCAAGCAGAACTGGGAAATTGTAAGAAAGGATAGAACAGGACTTTTAACAAGCTTTGGACCCATCAGTTATGAACGAACATATTTTAAGCCTAAGAAAGGCGGAAAAAGGCAATATCTTGTGGATAGAATAGTTGGTATCAATCCTCATGACCGAGTAAGTGCTGATGTTGTCATAAATGCTGTGGAAGAGGCTGCGGAGAGCAGTTATAGAAAAGGTGGAGAAAAAGCTGCATACATGGATGAGGTAAGCAAACAGGCTGTAATGAATAAAGTACATGAACTTGAAGTTGTTCAGCCATCGGTGGAAAAGAGAAAGGATGAGACACCAAAGATTCTGTATATTGAGGCTGATGAAGACCATGTAGCGCAGCAAGGGAAAAAGAGACATAAGACAGAAGATGAATGGGGAGCAAGTAGCACACTAATGCCTAAGCTTGTATACGTTCATGAGGGAATTGACCATGAAAAAAGCACGAAGAAGAGAAAAGTATTGAAGAATCCCCGTTATTTTGGAGGAATCAGAGATAGTGAAGAACTGTGGCTAGAGGTTTCCCAATACATAGATGATACTTATGATGTGGATAAGATTGAAACTGTATATATATCTGGAGATGGAGCAGCTTGGATAAAACAGGGATTAAACTGGATTGGTAAAAGCAAGTTTGTATTGGATAAGTATCATTTGAGCAAATACGTAAAAGTAGCAACGGCACACTTGGAAGACGAAGATATCGAACAGGAATTAGATGATGCCTTGAAAGAAGCTGATAAGGCGGGGCTTAAGAAGGCATTTGCTAAAATTCTTGAAAAGACAGAATCGGAGACAAAGAGGAAAGCGGTTAACGATGCAAAAAGATATATATTGAATAACTGGGCAGGAATAGAGATAAAGGTAGATAACTATGAAATTGTAGGATGCAGTGCTGAAGGGCATGTAAGCCATATTCTATCCGATAGGTTAAGCAGCAGGCCAATGGGTTGGTCAAAAAATGGTGCGGACAAGATGGCCCAACTCAGAATTTTCAAGAAAAACGGAGGAAAAGTATACGACTTGGTAATGGCTCAAAAGAAGAAAGAACAACGGGAGCAGGCACAGCAGCTACAAGATGAATTAATTCGTGAATTGAGAACAAATAGGAATAGATATGATGGTGTTTGGGACAGTAATCTAACAATAATCAGTAAAGGCCATAAAACACTGCTTTATAGAGCGCTAAGAGCCTTTGTAGGGTAACAATGAACGAAGGGAACGGCGAAGCGAACCCTTTACAATAAGAGGGACCCATATGGTATAATGGGCTAAAGTGGCAGCCAAAAGCTCCAGAGACATTCCCCTGTTACAAGGGGTGCCGCCCTGGCTGACAAACCATATGGGAGATGCTTGTTGTCAAGGGCGTGACCGGAGTGGACTTATTTTAGGAAGTCGTCTTATCTTCAATTCCCTACAGTAAATTGACTCAATCTTTTGCCCATGTTTGTGTTGACAAAAGGGTTGGATGGAATTATAATTAAATTCGTTGTAAAAATGAAATGCGGGTGTGGTGGAATTGGCAGACACGCAAGATTTAGGATCTTGTGGTAACCCCGTGCAGGTTCAAGTCCTGTCACCCGCACCATGAGGCTTTCAGAGAGTATCTGAAAGTCTTTTTATTGGTTGACATCAGTTTTGACGCCATTCCTGCTTTTCTTTTTAAAATAGTATTTAGCCTATTGGCCGATTTCTTATTCATTTCATCAAGCACATTCTGATGAATTTTCTTGTAGTGGATGCTTGGGAAGGACCGAGCCTATTTACAGCTTGTTTGCCGGATACTCCATATTTAGGCATTATTATCGCATGGATTTACCCTAAACATGGAAGCGTGTATTCTTAATATTATGTTTTTTATGAAGAAAAATGCTCTTGACGTGATTTCCAATAATAGTGGGAGTTGATCACTTGTCCGGGGTTTTGACTTGTCGAAACTAGTCTAATAATTACCGCAGGATTTTTCCTTTTTTTGTTGAAATGTCATAAAAAGGGAGGATGAAATGGATATGGCGGATACAGCAATAGGAATAGTAGGACTTATTATAGGGGCATTAAGCATATCTGAAGTGTGGGAAGCTGTGAAAAAATCAAAGTATAACCGCTTAAAGATTAAAGGGTATAGAGAAACTCTACTTAAGTACTCATTACTTCTTTCAGCTTCACCTATCGTAATTGTGATTTTACAGATATCTTTGCTTTTATTATTACATTTTTTATATAAAGATGAACCGTATTTTAATAGCAAGATATCTTATATATTTATAAATTTGTATTTAATTATATTTTATTTGGTTTTAATTCATTCACATATGACAAATTTGGTAACTGAAAAGATCAAAAAAAGATATAGGATTATTGAGGGAATTGTAGCTTTAGAAGCAATCATTTCATTTATTACAATGAGTTTTAATATAAAATATTTAATAAAGATATGGTCGTTAATTTATATATTTACTATATCAGTTTACCTATGTATTTATGTTTTATTAAGACTTTTTTTTAGCGATACTAGAAAAGAGATATTAAAAGAGATAAGAATTCATATGGATTTTACCAAAATGTACAATTGCTATGTAATAACTAAGTTCAAAGATAGAAATCTGAAATATTTGGACATAAATGAGAGTTATATAGAAATCAAATCACAAAAAGACAAAATAATTAAACGAATACCTATGGATAAAATTGATGAGATAACATATCATTATTAAAATTTAAAATATTGCAGAGGATACTAAATAAAAGCTCCAATACTAAGAGTTTCCGAATGGGTTCCTAAGATGAGTTCCTTTTTTTTTAATATGCCTTTCAGACATCATATTAAAATCCCCGTATTATAAATCTGGGATGGAGATATTAAGCAACTTAATAGGTTTTTATTATGTATGATTTCCTGGTGATACCTTTAAGAGAAATTTATATAATTATTATTTTATAATTTAGTAAGTATAGGTAAGAACTTAAAGATATTGGCATTGGTTTGTTCCAAAGGGGATAATATATGAAAAGGTTTTTTGCTTGTTTTCTTATTTTGACTGTGTTAGTTGCAATAGATCAGGTTAGTAAGCTTGTAATTGCACATTATTTTGTGAATGCTGATATGGTTTTGATACCAGATATTTTGCGCTTTCGGCCTGTACTGAATACATATTTAAATTGGATAGCCAGCATAATTGAATATAAAACGCCTGTATGGTTTATGATAGCTGCTCAGATTTTTTCTTTGGCAATAGCTTTTTTATATTATCGTTATCTCTCATATTTATGGGCTCAAGGAAGGAAGTTCTTAAATGGAATGGTGGTATTTTTAACTGCAGGTATAATGTGTTCCTTTGTTGATGTAGTGTTTTGGGGCGGAAGCTTGGATTTCTTACGCTTGTTCGATTGGTTTACTTTTGATTTGAAAGATGTGTATTTAAATGTCGGTGTAATTTCTGCACTCATTTTTTGCGTTAATTATTACCTGAAGAAGTATTCAAAACTGAGTAAGGAAGAACGCAGGCAAACCAGTATACTACTATGGATAAGGAAGTGTATGCTTTCGTCAGCCAGAGAATAATATTAAGTTTTCGTCTCACAAAACCGCAGGTTTTAATTTCGATTCCATATCCAGGGGTGATGTGCAAAAGAAGTAATTTGCTTTCGAAGTAATAATGCAGCTGGGAGGAATTTGTAAATGATGAAAAATTTATTAGATCTTCAGCACGACAAATATGGATTAAAATTAATATTTCATGCAGTGATAGGGGTTGTCATACTCATAGTGGGGAGTATATTGGCATCACTGCCCGTCGATTTGTTTTACGGAATAACAAAATTAGAGGTTTCTGCTTTAGTAATAATAATCAGGCCAGTGCTAGAAATCGTTATACTGTCATTGCTTGTGTATTTGTATATCAGCAGGGTATTGAAACTGCCTTTGCAGGAGTTTCGTATATGTAAACCCCAAAATATCATTATTTGGATTATTTGCTCTTTTATGCTTCCCCTTATTGTGTCAGCATTTTTTATTTTTCTGACCCCTGGCAATTTTTCTTCATCTAATTATGAAGCATCAAGAAATATTATGATTGTTCTGCGTGCTATTTTCAGTTCATGTCTGGCTGCCGGAATAACAGAAGAATTGGTGTTTCGAGGGCTGATAATGCATGTATTGGAAATCCGATGGGGAAAAGCAGTTGCGGTTGTCATTCCTTCGGTTTTGTTTGGAATGTTACACATTTTAAATATGGATAGTCCGAAAATAGCTGACATTCTCATTCTTGTAATTGCCGGAACTGCCGTGGGGATTATGTTCTCACTGATAGCAATACAAAGCAACTCAATATGGGCAAGTGCCATGGTACATGGCATATGGAATTTTATTATTATTGGTGGAATATTAGAGATAAGTGCAGAGTCATCATCAGCAATATTTTCTTATCAATTAACTTCTGAGTCCAGACTCCTGAATGGTGGCGCGTTTGGTATTGAAGCTTCGTTACCTGCTATAATTGGTTATGGTCTGGTAATAACATTAGCTCTATTAATGATGCGTAGAAATGATAAAAAAAGGACTGATTCCATTTTCACATCAGTAGACTAAACGAAAACTCAGCAGCGGGATAGCTAAGCTATCCCGCTTTTTTAGTTTCATGCCTTGCTACCGTTGGAGTTTCTCAATTAGCGTTTCCTGTGCGTAAAATGTTGTTTAAAGCTCATCACCATTGCTTTATTGCCGGTTATAGTCATTTGTAACGAGGTGACTTTGCTTTGTTTTACAGGCACGAAAGATACAGGCAATGCTTTAGTGCAAAACAATGATATAAATTGGCTATCAAGAAATCTTTTTCTTTAAGGAGAATATCTGAACATAGAATTTTCATAATTTTACTTGAAATCCTTTATATATTATTATAATATAAAAATATATCAAAATGATATCATACATAATCCAACTAAAAGGGGGGTTTAGTAATGGCTAATACGCTTAAAACTAATGAAAAAGAAATGCAGTATGAGGAAATCCAGGTGAAAGCGGCAAATGGCATGGTAATTCTTCTGTTGAACATTGCGCTTATGATCGCATCTCTGGTAGGATTTATCTTCGGATGTATTTTTGCAGGTAGGGATACAAGCAGTATCCTGGGTGTTATGCTGATAACAGTATCTTCTTTGTATCTTTTCATCGCAGGACCTATACTTTTCGGTGGTTTGAAAATATTAAAGCCGAAGGAAGCACTTGTATTGACCCTTTTCGGAAAGTATTACGGAACGTTGAAAGGCGAAGGCTTTTACTTTGTCAATCCTTTTGCCACCGCAATAAACCCTACAATGCCAGCTGCCACCACTGCAGCATTTACTGCTGCTGTAGATTTGAATCAGGATAAAAATGCTGCAGAAAGAGCTGCTGCTGTGGGTAAACTCAATAAAAAAATATCCTTGAAAGTAATGACTCTCAACAATGAGAAGCAAAAGATAAATGATCAGCTGGGGAATCCGATCATAATCGGAATAGTAGTTATATGGAGAGTAGTCAATACGGCAAAGGCTGTCTTCAATGTGGATAATTATACGGAATACCTGTCCATCCAATGCGACTCGTCCCTTAGAAATATTGTGAGCCAATATCCTTATGATTCCACCGGCGATGACAATGAAAAATCCTTGAGGGGCAGCAGCAGGGAGATTGCGGAAAGACTGAGGGAAGAAATCCAGTCAAAGGTCGAAATTGCAGGGCTTGAGATATTGGAGGCAAGGATCACTCATCTGGCTTATGCTCCTGAAATAGCAGCTGCTATGCTGCAGAGACAGCAGGCTTCGGCAATTATTGACGCAAGGCAGATGATAGTTGAGGGTGCTGTAGGAATGGTGGAAATGGCTCTTTCAAAGCTTAATGAAAATGATATCGTACATCTTGACGAAGAACGCAAGGCAGCCATGGTAAGCAATCTCCTTGTTGTTCTTTGTGGGAACAGGGATGCCCAGCCGGTTGTCAACAGCGGTTCAATATATTAATATATTAATGAATAAGAAGGGTGGGGTGATGATGCATGGAAAACAAGAATAATGAGAAAAAACAGATTCTGCTCAGGCTGTCATCATCCCTTTGGAAAGAATTGGTGGCTTGGTCGGAGGATGAGTTCCGCTCTCTAAATGGACAGATAGAGTACCTGTTGACAGAGTGTGTGAAGCAACGCAAAAAAAAGAACATCGATAATACGGATAAAGATGTTTAAAGTTGATTTTCAGGGATATATATTCTAAATAAATGAAAAACACTAGTATGCAACAGGGGAGAATCGTTCCATACTAGTGTTTTTTAGATAGGAAAAGCATTATCTCTTAGATGAGTACTTTACCTGTTACTACTAATAATAATCGATATTAAAAAAATATTCAATATGAAAAATGAAAATCCTCTTAAGCATAAAAATTTTCTGCCCATATATTTGATATTTGGTAATTTATATTTATAATAAGTTTTATAATAATTAAATTGCCTAATAGCAGTATGTTAAGGCTTGCTGCCTTACTGCATGATTTATTATGATAACAGGATGGGATGTGTATGGTGAATAAAAAATTTTCAAGGTTGGTCGCGTTTATTATTGCAGTGATTTTTTTCTTAACGTCCATCGGAACTGTTGGGATTTCACTCTTTTTCGGGAAATAATTTTCTCAAATGGATTTAAAGGAAAAACTGTCCATAAAATTTATGCTTTTATCTATTTTTATAAATAAATTATGTCGATAATTAAATTAAAATAAATGCATCGGATGAAATACGATGGGATATAAATAGCGATAAATAGAAAAAAATAGTACCTTTAATTGGAACGAATGTAAGATATTAAATTTTGATTAAAATCTATTGAAACACCTTTTACAGAATGGAAAAAGAGGATATAATTTTTGTAATGTTGTTTATTCTGCGGTATTCAATAAAGCACAGATATATAAATTGATATAAAAAGTTAATAGTGCCGAGCTGTAAAAATACGGCTGCAACTGCAAGGACGTGAGGTTTTGGCAGATTTGGAAACTACTCTGAATTTTCAAAATTTAATAGATTATATTTCAGCCTATATCGGATTTAACAACCCTATCGATGTAATTAGGGCTTTTGTTGATATTGGAATTGTGGCATATGTGTTCTACAAGATTGTGATGCTGGCGAAGGAAACGAGAGCCTGGCAGCTGGTCAAGGGGGTTATCTTCATATTGATAGCTGCGGAGATCAGCAAGCTTCTTGAGCTTAGGACCATTTCATATATTTTGAACAATACAATATCAATACTGGCAATTGCCATCCTGGTAGTGTTCCAGCCTGAACTGAGAAGGGGACTGGAGCAGATTGGACGAAGCAGATTCAGCAATCTGTTCAATTTTGAAGAAGAAAGCAGCCTGGTACAGATTACTGCTGCGATAGAGGAGATAGTAAAAGCCGCCACCGAAATGTCTAAAACTTTCACCGGTGCGCTGATCGTCATAGAAAGGGATACTAAATTAGGTGAGGTAATAAAGACTGGAACCCAGCTGGATTCTTATATTACAGCTGAACTGCTTTTGAATATTTTCACCCCCAATACCCCTTTGCATGACGGGGCTGTGGTTATCAGGAACAACAAGCTACAGGCTGCAGGATGTTTCCTTCCGCTTACGGACAATCCCAATTTGAGCAAGGAGCTGGGCACAAGGCACAGAGCTGCCCTTGGAATTACGGAAGTATCGGATTCCATAGCTGTTGTTGTTTCGGAGGAAACAGGTAAAATCTCCTTTGCACTGAATGGAGGTTTGACCAGAAACCTTACGCCGGATATGTTAAGAAAAGCCTTAAACAAGAATCTTCTTGAAAAGAAAGCTGCAAGCAGGAAACTGACTTTGTGGAAGGTGAAGAAAAATGAATGAGTGGTTAAAAAATGATACGATCATGAAGATTGTATCGGTATTATTCGCTATAGGTCTTTGGCTTGCGGTAAATCCGGTTAATACGATGGATTATACTATAAATCTGAACGTGATAAATGAAGATGATTTGCATGAAAAAAACATAGAGCTGAAAAACAGGAATTTTCCCAAAACTATTCAGGTCAGGGTAAGGGGAAAGAAAGATAAACTCACCCAGGTAAGCGAAAGCGATTTTCAAGCTGTACTGGACTTTTCCCAAATTGATTCGGTGGACGATAACACCATAAAAATCCCCACACCCGAATATACGGGCAAGGTTCAGGGCGTTAAAGTTCTACAGTATTGGCCAACCAGCGTTAGAGTAAGCCTGGAAAAGATAATTTCCCGGTCTTTCAAAGTCGAGATTGGAGAGACTAAGGGAGAGCTAAAGCCCGGATACAAGGTCGCAGGCATAAAAATAAATCAAGATAGAATAGTAATAAGGGATTTGGAGTCAGTTGTCAATCAGGTGGAAAGCGTAAAGGTTGACATAAATCTAGACAACCTGAACGAAAGCATTTCCGATATAAAAAAATGCAAGGTATATGACAAGAATGGAAAGGAAATACCTCAACACAGCAATAAATATGAAGTAGAAGTATTGGTGGAAATTGCCAAGGAAGTGCCGGTGGTTGCCGAAAAAACCGGAAGCATTCCTGACGGCTATGTCGGTGGAATATCAAAGTACAGTCCCACAAAAGTGCTGATAACCGGACCTGGCGACGTACTTGATAAAATAACGAGCTTAAAGACTGAGCCTTTCAATTTAAGCGGAATTACTGAAAATACCGATATTACAGCGCCTCTTGTCCTGCCGGAAGGAGTCAAGCTGGTAGATCCCGACCAAAAGATTACGGCAAGTGTGACTGTAGAAGCATTGAAGGAAAAGACCATAAGGCTGGGCAAAAACATGATTACAATTAAGAATATGGATGCCTCATCGGAATATGCCATACAGACAGAAGAAGTTGCTGTGGTTGTAAAAGGCTTGCAGAAAGATTTGGAAAAAGTCAATGCCTTGACTCTGAAACCATATGTGAATGTCATAGGGCTGGAGGAAGGAACCCACAGCATGCCGCTCATGTTCGACTATAGCGGCAATGTGGACATATTAGGCAGATATGAGGTTGAACTCCTGGTAAAGAAAAAGGTAGAGGAGGAAGAGCTGCAGCTACAGGAACAGCAATAGACCAGACGGTGTCCCTACTTCAAAGTTCACAAGAGAAAGCAAAGACGAAGCAAATTATGCTTTTCAGATATTGAAGTGATTGGCGAGAAAATATGAATTTCATTTTATTAGTTGTTATTTTCATGTGCAAGTAGTAGTACCATAAATTTAGCGATATAATATAATTTGTGAGGGGGATTGAGCATCCTCCTTTCATATTTTATAGCAAGCGGAGGAAAAGGATGAAGTATATTATAAACAACATCAGGGTGTCATTGGACGACGATATTGAGGATATAAAAAGAATTGCGGCTAAAAAGCTTAAAATAAGCGTAAAGGATATAAAAAATTTTAAGATAGCTAAGGAATCTGTGGATGCCAGGAGAAAACCCGACATTAGCCTGGTTTATTCCTTGCTGGTAGAAATCGAAGGAAAGGCGGCTGTGCACGGGGATGGGGACGTTCGGATAGTTGAGGATGCAAAAGATGAACCGCTTGTCCCGGGAGAGCTGCCTTTAAATAATAGACCGGTGGTGGTGGGCTTGGGACCTGCAGGGATGTTTGCTGCCCTTACCCTCGCCCAAAACGGATACCGGCCGCTGGTGATAGAACGCGGCGAAAGGGTTGACAGGCGCACAGAGATTGTCCATCGCTATTGGGAAACCGGGGAGCTTGATGTGGAGACCAATGTGCAGTTTGGCGAAGGAGGAGCAGGGACCTTTTCCGATGGCAAGCTGACCACCAGAATAAAAGATCGGAAGAGCACACG
>ENA-OWPA01001502-OWPA01001502.1-bioreactor-metagenome-genome-assembly--contig:-NODE-1502-length-14864-cov-2.581186_pt1 | contig 14864 bp, 12 predicted proteins | sample MGYA00238139_ERZ651803 | MGnify/ENA primary metagenome ERZ651803 (study PRJEB26909, sample SAMN07631231) | bioreactor metagenome | isolation source: Switchgrass digestor | place: USA: Dartmouth...
GAGGGGTGGATATGGATAAGTTACTGACAGTAACCTCGTCGCCGCATATTAAAACAGACGAGGATACACGTTCAATTATGCTTGACGTTATAATTGCTCTTTTACCGGCGCTTATAGCTTCGGGATACTTCTTCGGTTTTAGAGCGTTTATATTGATACTTATTTCTGTAGTATCCTGTATGGTATTCGAATACCTTGCAAGAAAGGCACTGAAAAAGGACAATACCATAGGTGATTTGTCAGCAGTTGTTACAGGTATACTCCTTGCATTTAACCTACCTGCCACAGCCCCTTGGTGGGTTCCGATAATTGGGTCATTTATAGCCATAGTTGTTGCAAAACAGCTTTTTGGTGGGCTTGGCAAGAATTTTATGAATCCCGCTTTAATAGGCAGAATATTTTTAATGGCAAGCTTTGCCGATATAATGACAAACTGGTCAAAAACAACCTTAAGCTGGGCAGGCGATGTTACTGCTGATGCGGTAAGTGCCGCGACGCCCCTTGCTTCACTTAAATCAGGAAAATTGCCAAATGAAAGCACATTCATGCTTCTCTTAGGGGACAGAGCTGGCTGCCTTGGTGAAACCTCGGCACTACTTTTAATAGCAGGCGGGCTTTATCTCCTTTTAAGAAGGGTAATTACCTGGCAAACACCCGTGGCTTACATTGGCACCGTGGCTATACTTACATTTTTAACTGCAGGTGATTTAGACAGATTCCAATTTATGATGGCTCATTTGCTTTCAGGGGGACTACTTCTTGGTGCATTCTTCATGGCCACTGACTATGCAACAACACCCGTAACAGGCAAGGGAAGATTTATCTTTGGTGTAGGCTGCGGCCTATTAACTGTTCTTATAAGATATTTCGGGGGATATCCCGAGGGTGTATCCTTCTCTATTGTTCTTATGAATCTTATGACTTGGTTTATTGACAAATATACCAGGCCCAGAGCTTATGGGGGAGGTGCCGCAAATGCAAAAAATTAAAAATGAAATTGTAAGACTTGGTCTTATACTTTTTATAATAACCGCCATATCGGGTTTTGCTTTAGCATTTGTAAATGACTTAACAGAAAACAGAATTGCTGAAAATTCCACCAAGGCAAAAAATGAGGCTATGAGAACCATATTTGCCGAAGCCGAAACATTTGAAAAATTTGAAATTCAGCCAAATGAAATAGTCTCCGAAGCATATGAGGCTAAAAAGGGAGAAGAGACTATAGGCTATGTTGTAAGCGCAAGCCCTTCTGGTTACGGCGGGCCTATAGAAATGATGATAGGAATTGATAAAGAGGGCAAGATAACTGATTATCAGGTTACCTCTTTAAGCGAAACTCCCGGCCTTGGTACCAGAGTTAAGGATGACGAGTTTAAGGGTCAGTTTAAGGGTAAAAGCTATCCTGTAGAGCTAACAAAGATACCTTCTGAAAACAAGGTTACCGCCATAAGCGGCGCTACAATCTCCTCAAATGCTGTTGTAAAAGGTATTAACGCAGCCCTTGAGACTGCGCAGACTAAAGTACAAGGGGGGCGGTAAATAATGAGTGAAAAAAATACTTCGAAAGTACTTCCCACATTGTTTGACGGGCTTATAAAAAACAATCCTACATTAATTCAGCTTCTTGGCATGTGTCCCACACTTGCCACTACAACCAGCGTATCAAACGGAATAGGCATGGGCCTTGCTGCTACTTTAGTGCTTATATGTTCAAACCTTGTTATTTCACTTCTTCGTAAATTTATACCCAATAAAATCAGAATTGCCGCATATGTGGTCATTATTGCCACTTTTGTTACCATGGTGGACCTATTAATGCAGGCATTTTTGCCCGATTTGTCACAGGTTTTGGGCATTTTTATTCCACTTATAGTCGTAAATTGCATCATTTTAGCCCGCGCCGAAAGCTTTGCATCTAAGAACGGTCCCTTACTTTCAGCCATTGACGGGCTTGGAATGGGTCTTGGTTTTACCGGCGCTTTAACAATAATATCAGCCGTTCGCGAGCTTTTAGGAAACGGCAGCCTGCTTGGAATAGACATATTCGGCCCATCATATCACAAGATGATAATCATAATTTTGCCCGCAGGCGGCTTCCTAGTTTTGGGCTTCCTCATTGCCGGTGTTCAGTTTATCATGAGAAAAAGGGGGGCTAATAAATGAGTGCAACTTCTTTACTGCTAATAGTAATAAATGCAATTTTCATAGAAAACTTTGTATTAGTTAAGTTCCTAGGTATCTGTCCATTTTTGGGGGTATCAAAAAAGACAGATACTGCAGTTGGAATGGGAATGGCGGTTATTTTTACAATAACCTTATCATCTGCTCTTACATGGCTTGTAAATAACCTGATATTAGTACCCTTAAAGCTTGAATATATGCAAACCGTTGCCTTTATACTTGTAATTGCAACCCTTGTACAGTTTGTTGAAATGGCACTTCAGAAGATAATGCCGGCATTATATCAGGCTCTTGGTATATATTTGCCGCTTATTACCACAAACTGTGCTGTTTTAGGTTCGGCACTTCTCAACATAGAGAAGGGATACAACTTTATTGAAGCGGTTGTATTCGGTTTTTCCGCATCGGTTGGTTTTACACTTGCAATTGTACTGTTTTCAGGTGTTCGTGAAAGACTTGAATTCAGTGATATACCCGAGTCCTTTAAAGGATTTCCAATTGCCCTTGTTGCAGCTTCCCTTTTATCAATGGCATTTATGGGATTCCAGGGACTTAAGCTTCCTTTATAAATGAAAGAAAGGAGGAGGAAGTTATGTTTTTATCTATTCTTTATGCCATATTGGTTTTAGGCATAATGGGTTTGTTATTTGGCGTTGTTTTAGCCTTCGCGTCAAAGATATTTGAGGTAAAGGTTGATGAAAGAATTCCCCAAATTGTTGATTTGCTGCCTGGTGCAAACTGCGGCGGGTGCGGATATACCGGCTGTGTTGCCTTTGCAACTTCAGTTGTTGAGGGTAAGGCAAAAGTAAATGGCTGTATAGTCGGAGGAGATAAGACTGCAGAAAAAATTGGTGAAATAGTCGGAAAAGAAGCCGAGGATATAATAGAAATGAATGCCGTTGTACACTGCTGTGGCAACAATGAGGCGGCAGTTAAGAAGTATAAATACGAAGGAATTGAAGACTGCAATGCCGCAATGAGATTGTCTGGTGGTGACAAGGCCTGCAAATATTCATGCTTAGGACTTGGCACATGTGTTAAAGCTTGTAAATTTGATGCTATAACAATAGAAAACGGCGTAGCAAAGATAGACAAGGAGAAGTGCACCGCCTGCGGTGTTTGCGTTGCAAGCTGCCCCAAACATCTGATAGAGCTTATTCCCTATGAGAGTAAGATTATGATAGGCTGTAGTTCAAAGGATAAGGGCCCTGTTGTCAGAAAGAACTGCTCTGTTGGCTGTATAGCCTGCAAAATGTGTGAGAGGGCATGTCAGTTTGATGCTATACATGTAATTGATAATTTAGCTGTAATTGATTATTCTAAATGTACGGGATGCGGGGCATGCGTAGAAAAATGTCCAACGAAAATAATTAGAAATAATGGGAACGAAAAGGTCGTTGAAGTGGTACAAACGGCCTAAAATGGGAAATAAGGGTCTATAAACAGAAAGACTAAGGGCAAAAAAGTCCTTAGTCTTTCTGTTTTGAAAAATAATTATATCTAAAATGTAAAAAGCGGACTTAAATCAATAGACTTATGCGAAAAAGAATTTATTCTTTTTATTTTAGGAAATTATCAACTTGAAGTGTGAGACTTACTTAAAGTGAGAAAAACTTAAAATTTTAATGACCAAGGGTGAAAAGTCCCTTATATGGGATATTATTATATTTGATGTAGTTCAGAAGTCAAAATGGAGAGGTTTAAGGGAATTCAAAGGTGGTAGTCTTTCTATTTTAGTACATTATTGACATAAATTTATATATATTTTATAATAAAAATAATTCTAATTATTTTTAAAAATATAAATATTTATAGACGGGTGCAGCCAATCATTTTTAATGTGAGGGACAAACAATGAATTCCAAGCTGAAGCCATACAAAGGGAAAAGCAATTGGAAAAAGTGGACTGCTATAGCAGTTACGCTATTAATACTGCTGTGTGCAGCCGGTCTTTATATAATAGGTCTATTAGATATAAACCTGTCGGGTTCTTCAAAGGAACCCGATAATAAGCATAATACTAATGAAAATGAGATAACCGCAGCTCCCGTAACACCAATCGATTATTCTAAGGAAGAAGGAGTATCAGAAACCGAAGAAACAGAACAAAGAGAACCTCTTAAATTAAGACCTGATGAGTTAAAATTTACTTATATCGGATTAAACAGTATTAATTTTAAGGCGCTTACAGAATTAAAGGAAAAACACAAAAGTGGCGAAATTAATTCGGTTATAATTGAATTTAAGGACAACGCCGGAAATATTCTGACAGATAATGAAAATATAAAAAGCGGGCTTAGCCAGTTTATTGAAGGTTTACAGGATGATAATATATACACTATTGCATCAATATATGCTTTTAGAGATAATAAGCGCGTTTTAGAAAGTATGAAGGATGCAATAATGTATAATCAAAAAACCCTATGGCTTGATAATAATAAAAAGCGCTGGTTAAATCCCTATAAGGAAGGTGCCCGACAATATATTAAGGATGTAGTTTCGGAGGCACTTTCGTATGGTTTTGACGAGATAATGCTTTTTGAATGTAATTTCCCATCAAGCGGGCTTATTAGCCGGATATATTATGAGGATAAATCCATTTCAAAAAATGAGCAGATAAATTCTTTCTTAACCGAAATTTTGAGTATTATTAAATAAATGGAAAATTAATTTTCAATAGTGTTTCCCGAAAAGGCTATTAATATTGAGTTTGCAAAGCAAATAGGTATAGATTTGACGGGAATAAAAAAGGTTGGAATTAAGTATATATACAGCGGAACAAAGGATAATTTAAAATTAACTGAATAAAAAATAAGAATAGGGAAAACCCTATTCTTTATTTTAAAGAGAGTGTTGAGATTTAAAACATATTTCTTGCGGTTCTTCTAATATATCTTTTCACATTGCGTACTGTGCGTTGGGAAATAGGCATTGGATATAATGAACTTACCACTGCCCCAATTGCCACGCCGGCAATCATTGCCGGAATTACACCTTTCATATTGGTTCCTCCAAAAGTCATTATTACAATAATATTATTTGTAAAAATATAATTTTAATAAAATCAAAATATGGAAATGAGGAAAAATTCATGGCTGAAATTAAGGCATTTAAAGGGTTAAGATTTACAGAAAAAGCCGGTAAAATAGATACTTTAATATGTCCGCCTTATGACATCATAAGCGAGGAAGAGAGAATTGAATTTTTAAAAACGAATGAAAACAATATAATTCGCTTAGAGCTGCCTTCTGGTGAGGACAAATATAAAGAAGCGGGAAAAACACTTAAGAGTATGCTTAATAACGGCATATTAAAGCAGGATGAGAAGGAAAGCATTTATATTTACGAAGAAGAGTTTACAGCCTTTGGGGAGAGAAAAAAGGTAAAAGGCTTTATTTGTCTTGTTAAATTAGAGGAGTTTGAGAAGAATATTATACTGCCCCATGAGGAAACACTGTCAAAGGCTAAGGCCGACAGATTTAACCTTATGAGTGAGACATTCTGCAATTTTAGCCAGGTTTATAGCCTGTATATGGATGATGGGAAGAAAACTTTTTCTAAAATTGACAGGCTGTCAAACAGAAAGCCTGATATAGAATGTAAAGACAATGATAATGTAATTCACAGGCTTTGGATAGTGTCTGATGAAAATGAAATAAATGATATTATTAATGATTTTAAAGACAGAAAGCTTTTTATTGCCGACGGGCACCACAGATATGAAACTGCACTGAATTTCAGAAATAAGCTGAGGGAAGAGGGCAAAATAAATGACAGCAGCGACCTTGGCAATTATCTTATGATGGACCTAGTTGATATGGAAAATGAGGGGCTTGTGGTATTGCCCACCCATAGACTTGTAAAAGATCTTAAAAATTTTGATGAACAGGATATTGTAAATAAACTAAACAAAAATTTTTTTGTTGAAAAAAGGTTTGACCTTGATAATATCGAAAAAGAACTGATGTTAAATGCCCATAAGAAATGTTTTGGTTTTTATACCGGTAAAGTTTATTATTATAAACTGACCTTAAAAAATATGAATGCTGTAAATGATATAAACACAGATAAATGCAGCGCATATAACAATCTTGATGTAACTGTCCTTCATACCCTTATTTTAGAGGAGATAATGGGTATAGATAAAGAAAATATGGCGAAACAGATTAATTTGACATATACAAAGAAGATTGAGGAAGCAATTTCTAAAGTAGCCGAAGGCTCTTTCCAGGCGGCTTTCATATTAAATGCCACTAAGGTATCAGAGATAAGAGATGTAGCCTCTGCAGGGGAAAAAATGCCTCAAAAAAGCACTTATTTTTATCCAAAATTAATTACTGGGCTTGTAATGAATAAATTATTATAATGAAAAATATTTTAAAATAATGTGCCGCAGCAAAATGCTGCGGCATTCTTTATTGGTTAAGAAACAAAGGAACCATTACAAATTTGTGTGTATGATGAAAACCAAGCAAAGGAACCGTCCCCTCGCTTGCTCGCTTGCCTCACTTGCTTGCTCTTTATAAATTCCATATTATATTTGCCGAGATACCTGTGACTCGAGATATTTGTCTTGTTGAGACGCCTTCAAATGCCAATATCCTTCTTAACAGTTCATTTCTTTTGTTTCTTGTTTCTGAAGCAATTTTTAATGGGTCAACCTTTAGTTCTTGGCAAATTTTTTTATATAGCTCTGAGTCTGTAAGCTTTGGTTTTGGTACTTCAATCTCAAGACATTTATCATTGCTCTCTTCTCTCATGAATTTAAAGAAATATTTCCCCAACAGATCTAAGGCAAATGAAGTGTCGGTTATACCCTTTTTGTTGCAATAATCTTTATAACTGCTCCACTCATAATCAGACAACTTTTTACAAAGACCTGCCTTGAGTGGGTTCTGATGTATGTATCTCAGCGTTGCTAAAAAATAAGAATCATCTTCTATCGGTTGGCTTTTATAACGATCTTGAAAAAGGTGACCGGTTCTATTGTATTTTGAATTATACCAGTAAACATATCGAGACCCAATTCGTTTTATAATTTGGGAGAGTTCTTCTTTTTCGGTTTTGATTAGCATGTGAATGTGGTTTTCCATAAGACAATATCCAAACAGTTTAAAACCACTTATCCCTTTGACATTAAAAAGAATTTGAAGGAATTTTTTGTTGTCCTCTTCATCCATAAAAATAATCTGACGGTTTATACCCCTCAGCATAACGTGATAAAATCCTGATTTACTTTTTTCACGTGCTTTTCTTGGCATAAAAACACCCCAGTTTAATTTAGCATAATTTTAAATTAATAGCAAGAAAAGGAACTGTCCCTTGTTTTAATAACCAAGCAAAGGAACCGTCCCCTTGCTTGAGCAAAGGAACCGTCCCCTTGCTTGCCCTTGCTTGTGTCCCCTTGCTTGTAATAACCAAGCAGAGGAACCGTCCCCTTGCTTGCCCTTGCTTGCCCTTGCTTGCGACCATGAGGCCGGATGGGGTCTTCCACCATACTCGGTCAGCCGGGAAGCATAGGGATGGAATTAACCAACTATGAGTATAATATGTATTATATAAATATCAATTTGTAAAATATACTTGACAAAATGTAAGACATGAATTATTATATACTCATAAAATGACAAGGAGGCATAATAATGGATGTCAGTGTAAGTTATGTATTGGGTTTTGTGGTTGGGCTGTTAATAACAATGGGTTTCTTTATAATTAGTTCTTTAGTCAGAAAAAATAAGGGCAAACCCTGTGAATATGATGAGAGACAGCTGCTTGCCAGGGGAAAAGCATATAAGGCGGCTTTCTTTGTGCTTATAGTTTACCTTTTGGTAGAGGGTTCTTTCAAACTTGTCACCGGAGTTGAGTGGGCCGACAGTATGACAAGTTCATTTATAGGTATTTGTTTGTCTGTTACGGTATTTGCGATAATTTGTATTTTAAATGACGCCTATTTGTCTTTAAAAGAAAAACCGGCCCACTGTATAGCAGTGTTCAGCCTTATTGCTTTTGTTAATTTAGCGGTTGTTTTGGCAAATTACTTTTTAAAGGTAAGCTTTTTAAGCGAAGGTATGCTTAACTACCATATAATAAACTTTATTATACTTATCATGTTTGCAGTGATAATGGTAGTATTTATAGGAAAACTTTTACATGACAAGAAAACAGAGAAGATGGAGTAGTCATGAAGAATTTAAAATTAAAATCGGCCAGAGCGGCAATGGATCTTTCACAGCAACAGCTTGCCGATATGGTTGGGGTTTCACGACAGACAATAAACGCCATTGAAAAAGGGGATTATAACCCCACTATAAAGCTGTGTATATCCATATGTAAAGTTTTGGGTAAAACCCTTGACGATATTTTTTGGGAAGAGGATTAATAAAAAGGACTAAAAAATAAAAACTTAAGGGACATAATTACCCTTAAGTTTTTATGCTTTATTTGACTTTGGGCACTTTATAAACGAACTATTAATTAAGACAGAAACCGGGATACAGAAAACTGTATCCCAAAGATAAGAAAATAGGGTGGAATATAAAAACACTTAATTCTGAAAGCACCCAAAGTTCATATCCAAGAGCCAATTTGAGATAGAATACCATAAATAGAATATACTGGCTATTATTTTATAACATATGTTTGGTTTTGTCAAGTATTTTTTATTAATTGGTTTTGGGGATTAAAAAATATAAATCAATTGTAATGTCAAAAGTTATTTGGAGTCGGCAGCATGGCTTTAAAAATATTTCCATTTATATCTTTAAGAGGTATTGGGTCTATAAAAATGTTTAAATTACCATTAATTCTGCTTATGGAAGTGTCTCCGTTGTGAACCAATATTGTACCGTCTTTTTTCATAAACAAGGGGTGATAAAAATTATCAGAAAAAGTATAATATGTATTTTCAGCGAGGATGTAATAAATGCTATAAAAATTATTGTTATTGCTTTCCACACTAATTATTTCGCTAACCCCGTTTATTTTTGTTAAGGTTTGGGTGTTAATAGAGAATTCGCATAATTCTATATTACCCATAAAAAACACTTCACCATTTTTATCAATAAAGAAATTACCGCCGTCTGACATGCTGACCATATTATAATAAACCGATAGTCCCGGGACTTTATTTTGAGTTTCTGAATTCTCATAGGAATCAAACATTTTTAAAGCAGTTATTTTAATAATTGGGTAAGCGCTGGTATTAGATCGTCGACTTGTAATATCTATAATGCCGGAGATATCAAGCTTGTTTAAATTATCATTGCTATAAACCCATACGGTTCCATCGGATTTTAAAAAAACCGAATTGCTGATTTTTATGACCTTTTCAATGCCCTCTATTCTTTGTGGATTTAAAGAATCCCATTTCCATACAGTACCGTCGGATTTTAATGCATAATTTGTGAGAGGTGTGGCACATACTGAAACAATATTTTCAAGGCCTTCCACTTTGATTGGCTGGGTACAATGATTTGAACATTGCCATACAGTTCCGTCATTTTTAAGTAATAAAAAGAGATATAGATCAGCATAATAGTCAATTATTGTTGAATCAATTGAAGCAACATTGTCTGAAATTTTTATGGGTTTAGCATTAGGCGCCGTATAATGTTCCCATAAATAAGCATCGCCTTTTTGGTCAATTGCGGCCGCGTAATAGTCGACAGCCGAAAAGGTATGTTTAATTATTTCAAGGGGAAAAAGGTTATTATCGCCGATGCTAGAGGTCGGGAAGGATGCAAGTGAAATTGCAATTAGGCTTATTAATATAAAGGATGTAATTTTTTTAATCTTTACCATTCTTATTTGTCGCCGTATACGGGCAATATCGCTATAGTCAGCATAGTGATACATAAGAAAACATAGGTCGCTGTTTTTTTCATCTTATTTGCACCTCTTAAAGCCTTATTTTATAAAATTTTACCATAAAAAATAAAATTTGAGAATATATGATAAACAAAAAGAGCAGTCTGAAACTGCTCTTTTTGTTTTGCGGGAGAATTTATTCAATGGTAATGCCCCTTCTTGCGGGGTTATCTATTAATTCACCATTATATGAAAATCTGGAGCCGTGGCAGGGACATTCCCAGGAAAGTTCGTCGGGATTCCATTTAAGTTCGCACCCAAGGTGGGGGCATTTAACCGAAACCAAAAAGGCTTCACCCTTTTCATTTTTATATACACCCACCTTTTCACCCTGGTAGTCAATGATCTTACCCTGGTTTTTAGGAACCTCGTCTATTGTCTGCTCGGGTATATCTAATTTCTTTATAACAAGGGCTGAAGTGAGATTTGCAACATCTATGGCAAGATTTTTAGCCGATGCTGCTACATTAAAGCGCTGAGGATTAAATATTTCGGCATTTTCATTTTTCCTGCCCATAATATAGTCTGTTAAAATCATAGCGGCGGCCATGGAACTTGTCATGCCCCATTTATTAAAACCCGTCGCAACATATAAATTCGGGGTGTCGCTGCTGTAACGGCCTATATATGGCACATTGTCAACAGTAACACAGTCCTGGGCAGACCATTTAAACTGGATATCACAATCTGGGTAATAGAGCTTTGCGGCATCTTCAAGCTTTTTATATTTGCCGCCGGCATCATTATTGCCTGTTCTGTGAGCTCCGCCGCCAAATATCAGATATTCACCGTAATTTCTGAAGGAAAAGCCATTTTTGTCATCCTCGTCAATATACATTCCATCAATCTGGGGGGTATTTTTAAGGGCAAGAACATAAGAGCGCTCCTGGTGAACACGCAGAAAGTAATAACCTGGGGTATTCATAAAGGGATAATGGGTGGCTACAACAATGTTTTGGGCTTTTATATTGCCTTTATCGGTTATGACGGTGTCTTTTTTAATTTCATTCGCCATGGTTTTTTCATAAATAGTGAGATTTTCGGCTATTTTATTTAAAAATTTAATGGGGTTAAACTGGGCCTGATTATTAAAAACAACTGCGCCTTTAATATCAAAGGGAAGCTTTGTCTGTGTGGTAAATGAGGCGGGAATATTAAGTTTTTGAGCCGCCTTAACTTCTTTTTCAATATTTGTTGTGTCCTTTTTGTTAAAGACAAATGCGGGTTTTTCTTCAAAATTACAGTCAATATTATTGTTTTGAATAATCTCTTTATATTTTTTAATGGCAGATTCATTGGCCTGGGCGTATTGCAAGGCCTTTTCCTCGCCGAATTTTGTTATTAGCTTGTCGTAGATTAAATGATGCTGGGATGTTATTTTGGCGGTTGTGTTTTTTGTTATTCCCATTGCGGTGCGATCTGCTTCTATTACTGCAACCCGCGCTCCTTGGGACTGTAAGAGATAGGCGGAAAGTAATCCCGCCATGCCGCCCCCTATAACAAGAACGTCAACAGTAATGTCTCCCGGCAGGGGGTCACGCTCTTTTATGGAGTAGTCTGCCATCCATATTGAATTATTCATATAATCACTTCCTTTGCTTTGATAATAATAGGATTATCAAAAAAGGAATTATTATACAAAAAGCCCTGTGAGAAATCACAGGGCTTAAGTTTATTTTAATTATTCGTATAATTTTGAAAGTTTAACTAAGTATTCATATTTTTCCTTAGCGGCCTTCTCGGCTTCATCAAACAGCACGTCAGCTCTATCCGGGAAGGAGAGTTTAAGTGATGTATAACGAACCTCGTTTGAAAGGAAGTCTTTAAAGGAAGCAGTGGGTGCTTTTGAATCCAATATAAATGGATTCTTGCCCTCTTCTTTAAGTCTTGGATCAAAGCGGAAGTTGTGCCAATATCCTGCGTTTACTGCGTTCTTCGCTTCTGCTATTGAATTGCCCATACCGCCTTTTATACCATGGTTGATACATGGAGCGTATGCAATGATGATTGAAGGACCGTTATAGCTCTCGGCCTCTGTTATAGCCTTGATTGACTGATTATAGTCAGCGCCTAAGCAGATCTGAGCTGTGTAAACATAACCGTATGACATAGCGATTGCTGCAAGATCTTTTTTCTTAACGGATTTACCAGCAGCGGCAAATTTAGCAACTGATCCAATTGGTGTTGCTTTTGAGGACTGACCGCCTGTATTTGAGTAAACCTCGGTGTCGAATACCAATATATTAACATCTTCACCAGAAGCAATTACATGGTCAAGACCGCCGAAACCGATATCATATGCCCAGCCGTCGCCGCCGAATATCCATATGCTCTTCTTAGCAAGCATGTCGGAATTTTTAACTGCAAAATCAAGTAATTCTTTAGCTTCGCCCGAAGCTTCGGCATTCTTAAGAACCTCTGCAACCTCATCGCTGACTGCAAGGGATTTGGATTTGTCATCTTTAACCGCAAGCCATTTCTCGGCAGCTTCTTTAACAGCATCGCCGGCAATTCCGGTGGCTAGTTTCTCCATTACTTCTGTAAGTTTCTCTCTTCTTTGGGTAACTGCAAGATACATACCATAGCCAAATTCTGCATTATCCTCAAACAGAGAGTTAGCCCATGCAGGACCATAACCCTTTTTATTTACTGTATAGGGTGTTGAGGGTGCTGAACCGCCCCAGATGGAGGAACAGCCTGTTGCGTTTGCTATGTACATTCTGTCGCCAAAGAGCTGTGTAACAAGCTTAGCATAAGGTGTTTCGCCGCAGCCTGCGCAAGCACCAGAATACTCAAGCAGGGGCTGTTTGAACTGTGAACCCTTAACGGTTGTGACAGCAAAGGGCAGTTCTTTATCAGAAACCTTGGATACAAGGTAATCAAATTCCTTTTGTTTTGGAAGCTGTGAATCTATGGGCTTCATTGCAAGGGCTTTGGTCTTAGCGGGACATACATTTACGCAGTTTCCGCAGCCTGTGCAGTCCATAGCAGAAATGGAAATTGTGAATTTCAGATCTTCGCAGCCCTTGCCTATCATTTGCTTTGTTTTGAGTGTGGAGGGAGCATTAGAAGCCTCGTCTGCTGTTAATGCAAATGGTCTTATTGTGGCATGGGGGCATACGTATGAGCACTGATTACACTGGATACAATTTTCGGGAATCCACTCGGGAACATCAACAGCAATGCAGCGTTTTTCATAAGCCGCAAGACCCTGGGGGAATGTTCCGTCTTCATAACCTTTGAAGGTTGAAACGGGGAGTGAATCACCCTTTTGAGCGTTAACGGGTTTTAGAACCTTCTTAACAAACTCAACGACTTCGGGTCTGCCTTCAATTTCTGCTGCGTCGTTATTATCGTCAACAGCGTTTGCCCAGCTGTCGGGAACATTAACCTTTTTAGCTTCAACAACACCTGCGTCAATGGCTGCATAGTTCATGTTAACAATCTTTTCGCCCTTCTTTCCATAGGATTTAAGGGCAGCGTCTTTCATGCTCTTAACAGCTTCGTCTATAGGAATAATGTTTGTCAGTTTAAAGAATGCAGCTTGAAGTATTGTGTTAATTCTGCCGCCAAGACCGATATCACGTGCAATACCGATACCGTCTATAATATAGAAGTTAATTTTCTTATTTGCAAGATCCCTCTTAACCTTTGCGGGGAGGTGTTTCTCAAGCTCATCTTCATTCCACTGGCAGTTTAGGAGGAAAGTACCACCTTCCTTCAAATCTTCGGTCATATCATATTGATTGAGATATGATGGATTGTGGCATGCAACAAAGTTAGCTTTATTTACAAAGTATGTAGACTTAATTGGCTCTTTACCGAAACGCAGGTGGGAAATTGTAACACCGCCTGATTTCTTACTGTCATATGCAAAATAAGCCTGAACGTTGAGATCTGTTGTATCACCGATAATTTTAATTGTATTTTTATTTGCACCAACCGTACCGTCAGAGCCGAGGCCCCAGAATTTGCATGCAATAGTTCCCTCGGGTGAGGTGTCAACAATGGGTTTTAATTCAAGTGAAAGGTTGGTAACATCATCATTAATACCAACTGTAAAGTTGTTTTTGGGGTTGTCGGATTTAAGATTGTCATATACCGCCTGAACGCAGGAGGGATTAAAGTCCTTTGAACCTAAGCCGTATCTGCCACCTACAATCTTAACATCTGCAAACTCGGGATTTGATGCAAGAGTTGTGCAAACATCAAGATATAATGGTTCGCCAAGGGCGCCGGGCTCTTTTGTTCTGTCTAAAACGGCGATTTTCTTTACTGTCTTGGGAAGTGCAGCAATAAAATGTTTAGCAGAGAAGGGTCTGTAAAGGCGAACTTTTACGAGACCAACCTTTTCGCCCTTTGAAAGAAGGTAATCAATAACCTCTTCAATGGTGTCGTTGGCAGAACCCATTGCAATAATTACTCTTTCTGCATCGGGAGCACCGTAATAGTTGAATAGTTTATAATCTCTTCCTGTCAGCTTGTTGATTTCATTCATGTAGTTTTCAACAACCTCGGGAAGATTATTATAGAATGTGTTGCAGGCCTCTCTTGCCTGGAAGAAGATATCGGGGTTTTGAGCAGTTCCCCTTAAAACGGGATGCTGGGGATTTAAAGCCCTTGCTCTGAATTCATTAATTGCATCCATATCAACAAGTTTTGCAAGGTCATCAAAATCAAGAACCTCGACCTTTTGGATTTCGTGAGAGGTTCTGAAACCGTCAAAGAAATGCAGGAAGGGGACACGGCCTTTAATTGCAGAAAGATGGGCAACTGCACCCAAATCCATAACTTCTTGAGGGTTTGTGGAGGCCAGA
>ENA-OWPA01001503-OWPA01001503.1-bioreactor-metagenome-genome-assembly--contig:-NODE-1503-length-14833-cov-458.067159_pt1 | contig 14833 bp, 6 predicted proteins | sample MGYA00238139_ERZ651803 | MGnify/ENA primary metagenome ERZ651803 (study PRJEB26909, sample SAMN07631231) | bioreactor metagenome | isolation source: Switchgrass digestor | place: USA: Dartmouth...
TTAAAGACAGAAGCACCGGAACAGAAGCGAAGGGTAAGATATCTGCATGTGGAAGCAGATGAAGACCATGTATCTCTACAGGATGGGACAGATACGATAGTACCGTTGATAAGTATCCATGAGGGCATAGAAGGGACAGGGAAGCGAAGGAAATGCGTCAACATACATCATATAGGCGGGTTTGGAAAGAAAGTGGAAGACATATGGCAGGAAGCCGCAGAGTGGATATATTCGGTCTATGATGCAGAAGAGATAGAGGTAATATACCTTCATGGGGATGGAGCAGCGTGGATAAAAACAGGGTTGTCATATTTGCCCAAAGCACAGTTTGTACTGGACAGATATCATTTAAACAAAGCCTTGAAGGAAATATCCGGCGGGGATGAACTTGTATATGTAAGATTGAGAGAAGCGGTAAACAAGGCAGACAAAGAATCGATCAGGAAGATATGCAGCGAACTACGCAGGAATGCTTGTGATGAAAAGGCCAGGAAAAAAGTTAACGGCTTTATGAATTACATAACAAAGAACTGGTCCGGGATAGCAGCATATCAGGATGAATTTTCGAGGTGCAGCAATACAGAAGGTCATATAAGTCATGTGCTGTCAAGCAGGTTAAGCAGCAGGCCAGCCGGGTGGAGTCGTGAAGGACTTAAGGCAATGGTAGAGCTTAGGGTATATTGCTGTAACGGAGGACACGTAGAAACAAAGCATATTAGGAAGTCTAAAGGCTCCTACAAGGTAACGAAGAAAGTATTGAGCAAAGCAACAAAAGTGTACAAGGATGCCTCAAGAGAGCTGATACATAACATAGCACTGCTGAATAGCGGAAAAGTAACTCTGCTGACACGGACACTTAGATCGATACGAGATAATGGATTTGCTATATGATCCTTGCCCAAAGAGAGGGGCAGACAGTAACGCAAAACCTAAAACAAGTTGACACGACCGTGTAATTAAGCTAATGAGTAAATAAAGCTCCATTTATGATATAATTAAATAATAAAAGATGTTTTGATAAGTTATGAAAAAATATGTATAGCACTTAAATATGATTATAATGTTATTACAAAGGATGATATTTTAGATGTTTAAAATTTGCTGGGACAAAGAAAATAATGGAGTATTACTGTCTGATCAAATTTCTGAAAATGAACAGATACAGCCTGCTAGGCCTGTTTATTATGAAGAATTAGATCTCTTAGGGTTTAATGAGAAGTTCGATTATCCAAAAAATGACCTACCAATTTTGTGGGCTATTGATAGAAGGTATTACTACAAAGGAGAGCTAATTGCTGAAGTTCATGGAGGAAGTTTATATAAGGACCCATATGTTGAGTTTAGCAAAGATTGTACATACACTTTGTTTGACAATATACCTCTCGATATTGTGATAATGCGAAACTCAGATGCCATATATATGTTAGAAAACGAAGCCATGGATTTTATTAAAGATACTTATACTAAGTATAAGAACAAGGTAGATGGGTTTGTTGTAGCATTTAGTGGTGGCAAAGACTCACAAGTTATTTTGGATATTGTTAGCCGCGTTTTACCTCCGAATGAATATAAAGTTGTTTTTACAGATACAGATATGGAATTACCTTTTACATACGATACAATAAGAATAACGGAAGAGCTTTATAAAGAGAAATTTGCTGGGCTTGAATTTATACTTGCAAAGAGTGAAAAAAGAGCAATCGACCTTTGGGAAAGTTATGGACCACCGAGTAGAATAAACAGGTGGTGTTGTTCCGTCCTAAAAACAGCTTTGTTTGGAAGAAAAATGAAAGATATAATGTCATCAAAAAAGCAACCTAAGCTTGTTGTATTTGAGGGTGTCCGATCAGAAGAAAGTAATAGGCGTGATACATATAACAGAATTGGTGAGGGTGTAAAACATAATAATTTGATAAATTCTAGAGCTATTTTCAGATGGAATTTAACAGAGATATATTTGTATATTAACTATAGAAAAATTAGAATTAACCAAGCATATAGATATGGTTTAACCAGAGTCGGATGTAGTATTTGTCCTTTTGCTTCTGATTGGTCAGAATTTATAATAAGAAAACTGTTTCCTGATATTACAAAAAAGTATGTAGAAGTAATTGAAAATATGGCAAAAAATATTGGCATTATTTCAAAAAATAAAATAGATAACTATATAGACTCTGGCAACTGGAAAAAGAATGCTGGGGGGAGAGGATTAATTAATGATAATTCGAGAGTAGATATTATTACAAGAGAACCAAATTTTGAAGTTGTAATAACGAATCCCAAAAAAGATGTATTAAAATGGCTGCATGTAGCAGGTGACTATATTATAAAGCAAATCAATGACAGCCAATTTCTAGGAGAAATTAAAAATAATTCGGAAGTTTTTAAATTCCTCGTCGAAAAGATTAATGCAAAAACTGTTATAAAGGTGTATAATACTATAAATAAAGTATTATTTACCAGTGCTCTACATAAAATTGCCAACAAAACTGCTTTCTGCGAAGGTTGTGGTGTCTGTGAGGTAGAGTGTCCAGCAGGTGCTCTAAAGGTATATCCCGAATTAGATATAGATACTAATTTATGTGTAAAATGCAAACGCTGTTTAGATATAAATAGCAAGGGATGTATTATAGCTGATAGAAAAGCAATAACGGAAGGAGAGACTAAATTGAGTGTTAAATCTTCAGGGATTGATAAATATTCTACTTTTGGATTAAGAGAATTGTGGCTAGCTAATTTCTTTGATCAAATGGATAATTGGTTTATAAATAACGGAGGATTAGGTGTAAGGCAGATACCAGCTATGATTAACTGGTTAAGAGAAAGCGAACTTCTAGAGATAAAGGAGAAAAAGACAACAGATCTCGCAAAATTATTGAGGGAAGAGTTCTACAAGGATCCACTATTTGTATGGCAAATTATATGGGTAAATCTTTATTTTAACTCTATGATAGTTAGGTGGTATGTTGATACCGTAAAGAATAACGTTCCATACACTAAAGCAGAGTTACTCGCTTTATTGAAAGAAACATATTCAAATTTTTCAGAAGGCACTCTTAGTAATCCGCTCGATGCACTCATTAACACTTTTAATGAATCGCCTTTAGGATCACGACTTGAATTTGGTGTAACTGAAAAGAAGGGTAATACTACGAAATGCATAATAAAGGTTGGTGGAGACCTGGTTAGTCCTACTGCCATTTGTTACTATTTATTTAAGCTATCAGAAGTAAAAGGGAGATATGAATGGACTGTTTCAGATTTTTATGAAAAAGGAGAAACAGGGCCTCTACAAATATTTGGTGTCTCTTCAGAGTATTTTCTTAATTGTTTGAGATCATTGCAGGAATACGGACTTATAAAGGCGGATTTATTAGGTGGGTTAGATAATATTCACGTTAACGATGATTATAGTTCTTTTGAAGCACTAAAGATGCTTATACAGAGGTGATAAGCATTGAAGCTATGCACTGAATGTAAAAAAAAGTTGGATAAAAACGACATTGGGCTAAACAAGAAGCTTCTTGGAAGGCAAATAAAACAATTTATGTGCATAGATTGTTTAAGCGTTTTTTTGGGCACAAGTGTTAAAGAACTAAAAGAGAAAATAAAGTTTTTTAAAGAAGAAGGATGCAATTTATTTTTATGATGTCAATGCACTGGGGGTCATAAAATGAAATACTCTGATATTGTCGGTATCCATTCATACTTTCAAGATGTATTTGACATAATGAATGAAAAAGAAAATTATTGGAAGAGATTCATTTCAAACGAGCAATTTGAAGCAATTTTAGATGTAGTGCTCGATTGTTTAATGACAAGTGAAGAGCAGAAGAAAAAGTCAATATGGATACAGGGAACTTATGGTACTGGTAAGAGCCATTCCACATCAGTTATTAAGCATTTATTATCAGATGACATATCATCAATAGAAGATTATTTAGTTCAGATAAATAGTACACAAGTTAAAGAAAAGCTAATATCTTTTAGGAAAGAGAAGAGGGTATTCCCAGTTATAATTAAAGGACTTAACGCTATTGTTGATGCGGTTGATTTACATCATATAATACAAAATGCTGTAAACAATATGCTTGTAAGTACAGGATTTGAATTTAGTACTAAAACAGACTTTGAATTAATGATTGAGAGAGTCTCTGATATAAGACTTGAGATGTTTTGGGATGAGATAATTAATACGAATGTTGAACTATCTTTATATGTAAACAGTAGAGATGATATTATAAATGAATTATCTAGAGGAAATAATAAATTATTGAGACTTTTAATGAATGAGTTAAAAAAAGCAAATCTTGTTATTGCAAATCCTTCAATAGAGCAATGGCTTCTTGAAGTTCTTACTGAATTGAAGGCTAAGAAAATTGCTGATTATATTGTTATTTTCTGGGACGAATTCACATCAGTTTTAGAAACATCGGAGCGTAGAGCATTATTAAATGAGGTTCAGGACATTGCAGAGCTTAGTAAATCTGGAGTATATCTTTACCTTGTTACTCATAAAAAACTTGAAGTTCTAGAAAGTTATAAAGAACTAAGAGAAGATGAAAAATTCATGGCAAAAGCACGATTCAAAGAGATGAGTTATGATATGCAACCTAATACGACTTATCATATAATATCTAGTGCCATACTCAAAAAGGATCAAGAGAAATGGAATATATTAAAGAAAAAGTATGTCGATGAAAATATTGGTGTAATTGATGTTATTAACAAACTTGTGCAAAACCTACCGATGAGTAATATCATTAGAGAAAAAATAAAGGAGATCTATCCGATACATCCGTATGCTGCATATCTTGCAACGTTTGTTTCAAGGAATATAGGTTCGACTGAAAGAAGTATATTTAAATTCCTTAATGATGATACAAAAGGTTTTAAAAAGTTTATAGAAGTAAATGTAGAGGACGTAAGTTTTCTGACAGCAGATTATGTTTGGGATTTCTTCCTCGAAGATTTTGAGCAAGATAATGTAAATAAGTTTGATACAGTTATCAATAAGTATAAGTTGTTTTATGATGAGATGAGTAAGAAAGATGCCATCTATATAGCAGTCTTTAAAGTTGTTCTATTACTCAATATCTTATATAAAATGACAATGACTGCAACTATCAATGAAGAAAAAAATATGGTTATACCTAGTACTGATAATATTGTATCTGCATTTAGAGGTGTATACTCGATTCAACAGATAAATGAAGTGTTAGATTATATTGATAGTCATCAAATAATACATAGATCCCCTGATGGGATTTTTGAAATTGCGTTTACGGCTTTACCCATCAAGCAAGTAATGGAAGAAAAAGCAAAAGAATATGCAAAATGTGAGGATATTACAAAACTGCTGAACCAGTATCCTTTTGAAAGAGCTGTGATTGAAAAAGAGTTGAAAAGACAGATTATAAGAGATGTGGAAGTGAAGTTTTTCTGGGGTGGAGAAACAGAATTTTCTCTAAGAAATAAAATCAGTTCATCTTTTTCATCTTCGTACTCATTGCCTATTGCTGTATTTCTCTTTAGAGGGGAAACCAAAAACCTTAACGATATAATTGGGCGTCAAGAAAAGCCATATAATGAAGCGAAAAATGTAGTACTTAACTTGTCGAAGAAAGACGAATTTTCCAATATCGTATTTATTATGATAAAAGAACCAATGGGTAATAAGAGGCTCGAAGGGTATGTTGATAATATAGCGATGAGTGTAGTAGCAAAAAAACAGGGATTAATATCTGATGAAAGATCACAATACGAGCAAAGAGCTACTAATTGGTTAAGACAATGGATAAATGCTATATGTAATTCAACAGAATCAGAAGTCATATTCAGGGGTGAATGCATAAATAAACCGGTAAAGTTGCTATCATATTATATAGATACGGAAATTGTGAAAATAGTATTTAACTATGGCCTAGATAGGATTCTAAATTTGAAGACTGAGTCAATATGGAAAAAGCAGAATTCTAAAGTAGCAGTAGAAAGTTTTATTTTCTCCGATACGAGATCGGAATTAGAGGAAAAACTTACTGGAAACCTTTCGTATTTAAAGAATTTAATTAAGAATTCTAATGGAGATTTTATAATAGATGAAAATATGGATTTTAGAGATAATACTCCTAATGATCACCCATTATATGTATTATCAAAGGAAGTCAATGACGCAATTAATGCCGCTAAGAAGAAATCGATTGTTAATTTAGGTGAAATTTTGCTATTCCTGATTAAACCGCCATATGGTTTATATCAGAACATAGTAAGTATGGCATCTGTTGCGTTTGCATTTAGGCCCTATGTTGAAAGGATTTATAAAGAAGGTACAGGTAAATTAGTCGACAAAAATATAATGCGTGACTTAATAGTAGCTCTCTTCAATTACTGGCAAGAAGGTAAAGATAAGGATAAGCTTTTGATTAGATTCAGTACAGACGAAGAAAGAAGTTTAGTGGAGCTTCTTAAAAAACTTTTTGGTATTGAAAATACAGAAGGACTTATAAATATAAAGTGGCAAATTAGAGATAAATTTGTGCAAGAAAATAATTCGCCTTTATGGACACTAAAGTATTGTGCGAATACGAGTGATGAGTTAAAAGAAACACTTGACAACTTATTCACTTTTACTAAAACGATTGACGGCGAAATACAACAGTCAGATATTTGCAAATTGCTTAATTTAATATCAGAAAACTATATTGACCTATCACATTTAATAATTAATACCAAAAAAGACCAAGGGCTTAACTGTTACCTTTTGCAGATAAAGGATGCAAATATCAAAGAAGAAGAATTGCCAGCACTTATTTCCTACCTAGAGCAGAATTTACAAGAAAATAAGGCCTTTTGGGAAGAAAGTGATATTAAACAGTTAACATGGAAATGGATAGCAATGCGTAATACTGCTTCAGGTATGAATAGGGATGCTGGAAAAAATGGATTAGGTATTCAGATGCCTAATGGAAATTATGCTACAGGAGGTACAAACACAAGCAGTAATGGCAATAATAACAAAAAATCTATAGAAGGGCTAAAAAAACGTATAAAGGAATACAAGGGGACAATTGATGAGTTAAAAGAATTATTAATTAAGTTGATTGACGGAAATCCTATGCTAGCGACTTTTATAGAGCAAATGTTTAATTAAGGAAGGATGGTTATATGCAAGACAGCCTTCTTAATGAATATATTGCATTAATTGAAGAAGATAAAGGGAGGTCCGGTAGTTATTCGCGTTATCCCGTAAGGTTTATCATTTTGCCTTTTTCGATGATAGGTGCTGAGTTAGTGAAAAATAGGCTTATAACAGGTAGGACCGAAGTTTTAGAGTTATCATCTCTCTTAAAAAAATCAGATGGATGGATCAGTACATATATGCTGCTTGATGAAATAAAGTTACTTGATAAAGGAAAAGATTTTATAGTGACTGGTTTTTCTGAATTGGTACGATTTTATAGGAAGTCTGAGTTTGAGTCCTTGTTAATTTCTTTAGTTACCGATATTGAGAATGCATGTGATGATAAAAGCAGACGTATCTACTTCCTTTGTTATGGGTTGCTTGATCATATTAATCAATTATTGGATAAGAAGTATAATAGATTAAAAGTATTTAATCCAATAATATTCCCATGCAATATAAAAGAACTAGAATATGCAAAACTTTATTTTACCGATAATAACTCTATATCTGAACTTATCGATATACATCTTTCAACTGTCAAGGACTGGTTAGATATTTGGAAAAGAATTAACTTAATTAAGTACCCTCTTATATGCAACTCAAAAACATTAAACTATTGGTATAATAACGCAAAACCTGATAATGTTTTCTTAATTGAAAAACTTGATAATGAAAAAGATATACTAAGTAAGATTTTTGATTTCAACCTTAGCGTATCGTATCTTGATAAAGATAAACCTTACTGGGAACAATTACTTAAAGATGTTTATAGACACAGATGTAAGAAATTAATACAATTAGTTGAAATTGTTTTTAATATCAACAATGCATTTAGTGCAGATTTTATCAAACTATGGTTTGAAAGTAAAAATGAATATAATAAATGGCTGCTAATATTATTTTTTAAGGAATATCGGAAAGAAATTCCGATGTCAGAATACTTATCAATTATTCTATATGATTTAAAGTCTTATGAAAATGATGAATTTGCAAGATCAATATGGATGGGTGTTTTTGAACATAATAGACTTGATTTAGCATCTCAAAGAAAGGAATTAGTATCTTTAGTTAATAAATATTATAATCTAGAAATATTCGAAAATGATTTTATTCAAGCATTTGTATCTGTTGACGATATTGAAATAAAGAAGGAATTGCTGACATGTTCAACTTTATTTGAGAAAAAAATGGTTGTTAAATATTTCAAAGAAAATATCATTACACTTAATGAGCTAGCAAAGATATATCCAGAATTTGCAGCTTATATAAGTAGAGATAGTAAAGCGGAGGTATGCACTGAGATTGAGTGGATAAATCAATATTTTTATCATTATAAATATGCCAAGGTATTAGATTCGTACACTGAAGAATTTAAGAGCTTAATTGAGGAAATGAATGGTGATAGCAATAAATTTTATAAATGGTATTATTGCAATAAGCTCGAATTTGTCAGTGATATAATAAAAAGAGAAAAAGTTGACAGAATTATAATATTAGATGGTGTTGGAGCAGAATACTTGACTTTATTAACATATATTATTAAAAAAAATGGTTGGTTCATAGATAGAGCTTTGTACGCTAAATGCAAATTGCCATCTATTACAAGATATAACAATTGCGATTGTAATAACGTGGATAAGTTAATCATTCCTGACTTTGATAAAGATGTTACTCATGATGAGTATTATAAGTCTCCCGAATCGATAATAAAGGCTATTGATAAAATCATTGAAATCTTTGACACTTATATACATGTAAAAAGTGGTGAAAGGATAGCAATAACAGCAGATCATGGATGTACAGCAATCCACAGGCTTGTAATGGGTTCGAAAGTTTATGATTACCAGGATGCTGAACATGATGGCAGATGTCTTTTAACGAAAGACGCAAGTATTAGCGAAAATGAGCATTACGTAGTATATAAAAATACAGAGTCTAACGAACGATGGGTAATAGCTTTGAGGGACGTTTCTTTGTGTAAAAGATCAGCGTATGAGGTCCACGGAGGGGCAACGCCCGAAGAAATTATTGTACCTTTTATTATTGCTACTAAAAATTCAACAGTAAATGTCGATTATAAAGTAAAATCTGTAAAATTAAAGGTTAGTGGACTAGACAGAAAAATTTCTTTTGAGATTACGCCAAAACCACATAAGCATCCAATGCTTTATGATGAATTTGGCAATGTATACGAACTTAATGATAATAATGGCGTTTGGGAAGTTGAATTAAAAGAAGTTTGTAAGCAAAAAGTTACTGTTTCAATTGATAATAGAACTTATTCATTTGATATAATTTCAACCATGGAAGAGGATGATTTATTTGACTAGTTCACTGGATTTTAAAATAAAGAAATGCTTTGTTGAAGAATCAGTTTTAAAAAACCCAGAGAGATATAGTATATTCGCTGGCAGCAATATTCCGTCCTTTATTAAGGATTGGTTGATTAAAAGATATTCAGACCGGAATGGTAATATTGATAAAGAAAGCCTAGTAAATTTTCTTGAAAAGCATATACCTACCAAAGATAGTAACATTAGAAGCAGATTACTGCAAGGTGAGGAAATAAGAATTCTTGCGAGAGTTATAATTGAATCAGATTTAAAAAGAGGTGTTCACAGATTTGCTATTCCTGATATCGGCATAAAAATGAATGAAGGACGGGTTGCCCCATATGTAATTAAGATGAATAATGATGTTATGATAGAAGGCGAGAATTGGGGAGTTATCACTTTAAACTATATACAACCAGACGGTAGAGAAAAAGGGTACGCAGAGTTAATCGATTTTAAACCTTTTAAACCTTACAAAATCGACTTCGAACATTTCTGCGAAGCAAGAAAGCAATTTGATACATTTGAATGGATTGACTTTTTAATACGTTGCATGGAATATAATCCTGAAGGATTTGATAACTATACGCAAAAAATGCTTTTTTTAACAAGATTGCTAGTTTTTGTTGAACCAAACTTAAACTTAGTCGAGCTTGCTCCAAAGGGGACTGGAAAATCTTATATCTTCAATAATTTAAGTAAATATGGGTGGCATATTAGTGGAGGAAAAGTAACAAGGGCTAAAATGTTTTATGACATGAATACCAACACTCCTGGTATTCTGGCCTCATATGATTTTGTAGCAATGGATGAGATTAAGACTATCTCGTTTGAAAACGAGGAGGAATTACGAGGTGCACTGAAAAATTACCTTGAGTCAGGTAGCTATACTGTAGGGAAAGCCAAGCAAACTTCTCAAGCTGGCTTAATACTACTTGGTAATATTGATTTGGACTCGGAAAGGAAACCAATTAGTAAGAAATATTTCATGGAGCTTCCATCATTCTTTCACGATACAGCGCTGCTTGACAGATTCCATGGATTTATAGAAGGATGGAAACTGCCACGGATTAACGAGGATCTAAAGCTAAAAGGTTATACTCTAAATGTTGAGTATTTTTCGGAGATTTTATCATATTTAAGAACAATGCCAAGATATGCTGCATTGGTTTCTGAATTGCTAGATATTCCGGTACGCGCTGATACAAGAGATACAACAGCAATTAAGCGTATGACTACAGCATACATGAAATTATTGTTCCCACATGTGCGTGATTTAGATGATGTGGATAAAAATGAATTTAGGACTTTTTGTTTTGAACCTGCATATGAAAAAAGAGGTATTATTAAAAAGCAATTGTCAGTTATGGATTTGGAATATAGTCCATTATTACCTGATATTAAGGTTATATGATAAATGTAATTCAATGAATATCAGACATTGACGTGTTGATTTTGCTGCCTTAAGAATCAGCCTCTAATTGTTCCGGGATGTTTTGGCAGGCTCAAAGGAATTTGAGAAAATTGCTTAATGACCCGTATAAAATTACACCCCCCTTTAAGGCAGTGTACAGTGATTTAAAGAAAGGCTATTACTATATCTTCGTTTTGCATCAGCATGCTTTTATCCGGTCTTCCAGGCGCATGATGCCCAACCTGGACCTGATAAATGGGATGGAATTCAGGGCCAGGAATTTGACAGAAGATAAGGAAATCGAACTGGAAGATTTTACAGGCTTATATTGTATGCATTTTGGAGGCAGAAAATCAACATTTGGTGTATATTCCGTACGTTTTTTCCCGCTGCATTCGCAAGCAGATGTTGAACTCCAGGTTTCGGGAGGATTGTCTGACGACAACAATGCCAAAGTGTTCATATTCAGGAGTATGTCGCCCGGAGCTGCACGTATTCTTGTGTTTGCCAGCCGGATGTACCTAAGGCTAATGACTTTAGGGGTTTTACTGGTTGCAATGAGGTACATACTGGAGATGTTGGGTGTTGCCATGTATTGATGCGGTATTAAGCATGGCAAGGTCTTGCAACAGTGATGCTTCAGAAGTAACATGTTTTGACACGGGCAAATATGCAAATTACCTTGCAACTATTGCCAATAAGATTTTAAATAGCTGCACAGATCTCGATTATATGTTCAATATAAAAAAGTAGATTTATTCATATTGATTCTGTTAACTACTGGCATTATAATAACTGTGTAATATTCATGTCAGACTGCTATTATATTAATAATGAAATCCCAATGAGTGCTTAGCGATGTCAGGGGGGTACAGGCTTTGTCTTTATAAACAAAGAACTAAAACCTCAGAAGTCGCAAGTTTTGTTGAAAATGTCTCAGCAATCTTAACGATTACCTGTTTATATAGAATTTCGGCAAGCTTACATACCAAGTTCGTCCTCCCCGGCTGCGGCTATATAAGATAATGATCCCTGGAGCAGTTTCTGAAGAACTGGGAGAAATGTTTCAGGATATTATATGGCTTTAATCCCTATGGGATCAAAAGCTGAGCATTTCATGTAAAGGGAGGAATCAGGGGAAATGAAAAAACTCAAAAGGCTACTTGCATCGGTATTGGGTAGCTGCATGCTTTTAACATTTTCAGCACCCGCATTCGCGTCTGACAGTGTTACGGCAGCTAACAACACTGACGCAGAGATCGCAAAAAGCCTGGGATTGATTAAGGGTGAAGAAGATGGCGTAACCCTGGATCGCCTGGAAGAAGATGCCCAAAGATTCCAGGTTGCCATTATCCTTCTCCGGATCATGGGAAAAGAGGATGAGGCCAGGGCATATCAAGGCGATGATAACTTCACCGATGCCGACCAGGTGAAATGGCCGGAAGGAAGGAATATCCTGGCATATCTCAAGGATAACCCGCAGTACGGGTTTATCGGATACCCGGACGGCAGGTTCGGAGTCGACGATAAGTTACTTCCCCGTCAGCTTTATAAAGTATTGCTTACAGCAATGGGATATAATGAAGGAAAAGACTTCAGGTATGCAGACGTAATAGAGTTTGCGCAGGCCAGGGGCTTCACCGGGCTCAGTCCAGATAATGGCCCTGTAAAAATAGCCCAAATGATATCTGCGGTTGTAGAGGCACTGGGACTTCCCACGGCCGACGGGCAGCAAACCCTTGCCGGCAAATTTGGCCTTGCTGCATTCGCGCAGTTCGGTTCTCCCGTGATCGACGGGGAAGTGGATGATATATGGAGCAAAGCCACGCCTATTGTTCCGAGATACTCCACAACGACAGAAAACACTACAGCTGAGTTCAGGGCCATGTGGGATGACAAGGCCTTGTACATATTGGCCCAGGTAAAAGATGAAAACTTGTCAAAAGATTCCGTCAACCCATACGAGCAGGATTCAATAGAGATCTTCCTTGACGAGAACAACGACAAGACACGGGAATACGGCGCAGACGACCTGCAGTTCCGTATCAACTATGCAAATGAAGAAACTGCCGACAAGGGCGATCTGACACGTTTGTATTCGCAGGCGAAGGTCGTCGACGGCGGCTATGTTATCGAGGCAAGAATAGCATGGGACAAATTGGTGCCGGCAAATGGCAAGGTCGTTGGCCTTGAGCTGCAGATCAATGATGCGAAGGGCGCGGCCCGTGTTGGTACGATCAATGTATTTGACGGTACGAATAATGCATGGCAGAACACGGCATTGTTTGGCAACCTTATCCTGGAAGGGAAGGCTCCCGGTTCGTTAACGGGAAAAGATCCTTACACGCTTCTGAGCTTTATCAAGAGCATATACAGGAAATATAACAAGGATGATTACAAGAACTTCGATATCGTAGAAGAAGCCATTATTGCAGCAGAAGCTGTCGCAGCTGACAAGGATTCCACGCAGGAGGATTATGATGAACAGTATGCCAATTTGCAGAAAGCGTTGAGCCAGCTGGAATATACTGAAGAAGCTGCGAAGATCAAGCGCTTTGCAGAAATGCCTTCCGAGTACAAGGATGTTTGTACATCCGGCGGGACTATTGAGACTTTGTCATATGACGTTAAGATCAGCGTTAAGGACGAGGATGGCACGGAAACAGAAAAAACTGATACCAAGTACCTCAATGTATACCTGCCGTACGGATACGACCCGGATGACAAGGCTGTGAAGTACAATGTGCTCTACCTGATGCATGGCGGCGGCGAGAACTGGCAGCTGCTCTTCGGAGGCCCGGGGGAAGAGCGTGAATTGAAGAGGATCCTTGACAACATGATCGCCAGGGGCGACATTGATCCGTTGATCGTCGTTACGCCGAGCTTCTACAACAGTGACGGATCATTTGACTTTAACGCGTTTGCCGGCGAAGAATTGCTTAACCAAATAATTCCTATTGTAGAAGGTAAATACAATACGTATGCGGCAGCGGCCGCAGCAGCATCGGACGGTGCAATTACTCCTGATGTCATCAGGGCTACGCGCGGTCACAGGGCATTCGGCGGATTCTCGATGGGCTCCGTTTGCACATGGGCTGTTCTGGCCAATTGCATCGATTACGTTAAGCACTATATACCGCTGAGCGGGGAAAGCTGGACATTCGAAGGCAACACTCCGGCAGAGAGGGCCCAGGCGATGGCAGAACTCCTTAAGGCCCACAACATGGGCAGCCGCGATTTCTATATTTTAGGTGCTACAGGCAGCGCGGATATCGCTTATCCGAACATGAAGCCGTGGATGGATGCACTAAAGGAGATCAGTGATCCGTTCATATTCAACAGGGACCTTACTGTGGGCAACTGCTACTTCATGGTAGGGGAAAACGGGACACACGCATGGAACTTTGTCAACCAGTACTTATACAACATTCTGCCCGACTTAAGCTACTTGTTCAGTTCTGAATCCTAAGTCCCTGGCAAGACAGCTGCAAGCTGGTACGCCAAAAAGCAGGAGGGAGATTAACGTCTCTCCTGCTTTTTCGTGCGTGCGGCATGACATGTCAAGCCTGCCGGGCATGATACCTTACGCGGGAATTGGCTATGAAGCGGCGATTGGAAATTGGACGGGCAAGGCGCGGGGGAGGAGGCTGGCGGGGAAAAGTATGGATAGCGAGGCTGAGCATGAATAAAAAGCGTTAGCGTAAAGTTACTGTAGGGAATTTAAAGGGATAATCTGGAAGAACAATAGAAAAGAAGATGAAATCCTGTTAATATATAATCGCTCAAAAAAACACATCAACAAAGGAGATCATCTTCTATGTACAATAGTATACAACATTTTAACGAATTTGGGCTTAGAAAAATTGAAAAAGTAATAGAAACTTTCGTAACAGAGAAAAAAGA
>ENA-OWPA01001505-OWPA01001505.1-bioreactor-metagenome-genome-assembly--contig:-NODE-1505-length-14825-cov-6.344250_pt1 | contig 14825 bp, 15 predicted proteins | sample MGYA00238139_ERZ651803 | MGnify/ENA primary metagenome ERZ651803 (study PRJEB26909, sample SAMN07631231) | bioreactor metagenome | isolation source: Switchgrass digestor | place: USA: Dartmouth...
CGTCTTAAGACGTACGTCAGTACCATGCCCTTTTAGGGCTCGTGCATACCACGCGTTCAACGCGTGGTTTTGATTATAATAAAATTACCGAAGGGCCGCCAGAATGCCGTCCACAATTCCCTGGGCGGATTGCTGGATGACGGCGGGGTTGGTGAGGTTTTCGTACTCGGCCGGGTTGCACATAAAGCCCAGCTCAATCAGCATGGAAGGGGACTGGGGCAGCAGGGTTACCCGGTAATATCCATTTTTGGCGCCCAAATTGCGGCGGTTGACTTGCGCGGTATAGGCCTCGAGCAGTCGGGAGGCGGGCACGGCGGAGTGGGTGGTGTGGTAGTAAACTTCGGTGCCGTGGGCTTTGTTGCCGTCGCTGCTTTCGGCCAGAGAGTTGTGATGAAGGGCCAAGAACAGGTGGGCGCCGCTTTCTTCAAAGGCTTGCAGCCGCTCGTCCAGAGAGCGGTACTCGTCCAGCCGGGAGCGGGTGAAGACAACCTCCGCGCCCAAAGCCACCAGCTTATCCCGGACCGCATAGGCGTTGGCAAGGTTCAGGGTGTTTTCGTCGGGGCCGTCGGTGCCGGCAAAGCCCAAAGCTCCCGGGTCGTATCCCCCGTGGCCGGGGTCCAGCATAATTTTCACTCCCTTTAACGGAGTGGCGCCGGAGGACAGGGCGGGCTTGTACTGAAAGCTCAGCACCAGGTCATTGCCGTCAAACTGGACCAGATGGCCCCAGTACAGGCTGGGGTCTTTGAGGTCAAACACGTAGGTGACGCTGCTGCTGTTCTTATTGGCGGTGGCCGTCACCCCCGAAAAGAGGCGGGAGGAGGACACGTTCACCGGCTGGGCGCCGTTGGTATTGTAGACCGTAAGGACAAACTTGTTCCCTTCGCCCCGTCCGGCCCGATAGGCGGGAGGAGCAATGCCGTGGAAGGTGAAGCGCTCTCCCTCCGGGCCGATGGAGGTGGAAACGGAAGTGATTTTGTTGCCGATGCGCACTTCCCCTTCGATGATTTCGCACAGGCTTTTGGGAATATATCCGCCCGAGTAAAGGCGATAATATTGATTATCCTCGGAATAGACGTAATCGGCGGCGCCGGTTCTCAGTTTTTCCCGGAAGATGCCGGGCATCTTGGGGTCGTCGTAAACCAGCCCCAGATAGGCGGTGACCCGAACGGCGATATAACTTCCCTCGCCGGCCACAAACACATCTCCCTGAGACTGATACTTGGTGGTCTTTCCGTTCCAGGTCAGGTGATAGGTCACCTTGCCCACCTTGGTGGTGACCCCGGCGGGATAATCGGTGCCGACAGGCAGTTCTCCCTTATAGGTGGCGGGAATTCCCAGGGCGGCGTTGGCCACCTGCTGCAACGTGATGGTTTTTCCGCCGAAGGTGGCGGTGACGGTGGCTCCCGAAGGGGCTATGCACTCCACCGGCAGCTTGCCGCCCACCTTGACGCCTCCCTGCACCGCAGGGTACATGGAGTTGGCCAGAATGGCGTTGATGGGCTGTGTTTCCGGAACCGGTTGGCGGGTGATGGAAACGGTGACGGTTTTCTCCCCCTGGCGGACGGTAAAGCGGTTTTCGCCCATCGCCAGTTGGACATATACGCCCCAAACTCCCTTGGTTCCCTGCCGCTCCACTTCCTGCCCGTCAAAGTAAAGGGGGGCGGAGGGGTTGGAGGTTCCCATAATATAATAGGAAGACATGGTGGTGGTGATGGCTTTGGCAGGCCGGCTCACCCCAAGGGTGTGGGGAATGGTCAGGTTAAACTGGGGGGTGGCGGGTTGTGACGTTACCGCCAAAGGGACAATGGCGGGCTCGGGAAGTTTATCCAGCTCCTGGATAAGAGGCTGCAATACCTCCGGCTGAGAAATTTTTTCCACCAGGGCTTCCTGGGGCACCGATGTTTCGCCGCCCTGCAGGGGAGGGGATGCTGCGGCGATGGGCCGGGATGCTGCCGGAACAGGTTCTGGCTGGGAGGCTGGCAAGGTGCGGGGGGCACAGGCTGTGACGGTGAGAAGGATGGCCAGCAGCAGACAGAGTAGAGACATCCGCTTTGCGTATTTTGCTTTCATCTTCGCTCTCCTAAGTCTCCCAAAAGGGTATGTATGGGTTGGTTACAAGTCTATGGATAAGGAAAACTCTTCCGATTCCAGATGGGTTACTTCCAATGGGCGGCGAGGGACGCGCATGAGAGGATCGTATCGGAAGGCCCGGCAGGAAAAGTCGTCCTTTACCATCCCTTTTTTGGTGCAGATGCGAAGTTCGTCCGTCTCGGCGGGATAGGCGTGTTCGCAGTAGCGGCAGGCGGGCTGTATCCGATTGCCGAACAGTTCTTCCATGGTAAATCCTCCTTTCATAAAGATTCTCAACATACTTGCCGATATATATTATAACACAGTTTTGAGCGCAACACCTTTTGGCAGAAAAATCCATCGGCAGGCCTTTGGTTTGCCGCGTTGACTTCATCGTCAACCCTGAGTAATATGAGTACAGTACCCGGTGGTCTTGTTTTTCTATACCAATAGTGTGGCAATGGTTTGGATTTTGCTGCATACAAGGACAAGTTCGGCCACTGGGAAGAAAGAGCAGGATGCCTATGGCGGAAATCACCAAAATAACCAGCTCGATGATTCCCAAAGAAAACCTCAATTCCAGTCGCCCTATCACCGAACAGGCGGTTTATCTGCACCAGCCCAACAAGGTCAACAAGACCTTGCAGGACCGGGATGTGCGGGACAGGGAGGCGGGAGGTCAAGCGCTGCGGGAAACTTTGGGTCGAACCGCGGTGGCTCCGTTGTTGCGCGGCACCAACGACGTCATTCAGCAGATTCAAAAGGCGGTGGCCGTGCTTCAGATGGGCATTGCCACCTCCGACATCGTGACCACCGACCCCATGCGGGAGCTGCTCAGCTCTTTGTTTGTCCCGCCCCAACGCCTGCTGGAATTGCTGTTGCAACAGTCCCAAACCAACATCCTTTTCCGGGGAGAAGCCTTTGATGTCCTGCGGGACATTCTGGGGAGGTTCCCCGACAATTCCGCAGTGCGGGACGCTGTGATTAACCTCCTCAAAGTGTTTGAATACAACGTCAATTTGGATTATTCCGTCAAAGCCATCCTTTACCAGTGCGAAAACCTGCTGGATTACATGTTTTCGGGAGACAGGGCCCAGTTTGGGGACTACCTGGAGAAACTGGCGGACATGTTGATGCCGGACCACAATCCCACCAGCAGCGCTCTGACCAGCGCCGGCTTGATGGACAAAGACGGCAACGTGCTGTTCCCCAACCCCGAAACTCCCGACCTGCATCCGGTAACCGGAAAGCCTCTGACCGAGGAGGAACTGGCTTTGTTGGAGCAGGTGCGCCAGAATCCCGGTCTTTCTGCCTATGCCGATTCCCGTTTGGGAATCGACCCCGCCGAAGCGGCCAAGGTGCTGAAGAACAACCTCCTTCCCCTGTTGGGGGAGGTGGTGGTCAAGTACCATCAAAGCGAGGGGATCCGGGATTTGGTGATGGTGGTGGTCCACAACATCGTCCGGGTGGACAAGGGCACCCCCCAGGCGCTGGAAGAAGCGGTCAACCGCCTCATCGACGCTCTCTCCCGAGTGGCCAATCTGGGGGAAAATTTTGCCGCCAACCTCCACGAATCCCTGGTGCGGGACGCCAACCGGGCAAAACTTGCCGAAAATCAGGTGTTCGGCACGCTGGCGGAGGTGGTTTCTAAAACCCTCCACAATCCCGATTCCTCTCCGGTTGCCCTTCGCCAGGCGGAAAATTTGCTGCTTTCCCTGCTGCAGAATCAGAGCTCCATGATGAACGTGCTCCACTTTATTCTTCCCATGGAGACGCCCAACGGCCGGGTTTACTCCGAAATGTATGTGGACCCCGACAGCAACGAGCGCCCCAAAGGCGGCGGCGAGGAAGGAAAGTCCAGAAAGATTTTCCTCTCGGTGGAGTCGGAGTCCATAGGCTCCATGGAAATGCAGTTTCTGGAAAGCAACCACCGGGTGGAATTTTCCCTGTGGTGCGCCGAGGGACTGGTGGAGCCTTTGCGCCGCATCAAGCGCTCCCTGGCGGACCTGATGCAGGCCCACGGCTATACCCTCACCGGGTTTGAGGTGGGCGAGCTGGTCAATCAGCACAGCATCGTTCAGGTTTTCCCCAAACTCCTGGACAGAAAGGTGGGCATCGATGTCCGAATCTGAGAAGAAAAAAGGGCAGGGCAACGTCCGCAGCATGAAGGTGGCTGCCCTCAAATACAACGCGGAAGAAAACGCCGCCCCGGTGGTGGTGGCCGCCGGCAGCGGCTACGTGGCCCAGAAGATTGTCGAAGTGGCCGACGAAGCGGGCATCACCATCTATCACGACGACACCGCCGCCACCCTGCTTTCTGGGCTGAAGCTGGGGCAGGAGGTGCCTCCCGAGCTGTATCAAATGGTGGTGGATGTGTATTTGGCGATTCTCACCGCTTCCCAGTCCATCAAACCGCCTTTGGAATCATTAAAAGACAGGCAACAAACCTTTCAACAGTGATATCATACGAAGGAGGACTATTATGAGCAACCATATTTCCGGTATCCAACAGCTGTTGTACACCGAGGATGCCGGCGCCGACGTGGCAAACAAGTATCTGACCTTTGTGGTGGAAAATCAAATTTACGGGCTTTCCATCCAAAATGTCAACGGCATCATTCAAATGCAGGAAATCACACCTGTCCCCGAACTGCCTCCTCATGTCAAAGGGGTAATCAACATGCGGGGAATCGTGGTGCCCATCATCGACGTCAATCTGCGGTTCGGCAAGGCGGAACAAACCTATAACGAGCGCACCTGCATCATCATTTTGGAGACGGAGCAGGGCTACGTCGGCATTATCGTTGACGCGGTGAGAGAGGTGCTGGAGATTCCTCCCGAGAACATTTCTCCCCGCCCCGCTTTGGGAACTCAAAACGCCAGTTACATCAACGGCATTGGCAGAGTGGGAGAGAAGATTGTGCTGCTGCTGGATTCCAAGCTGCTGGTGGGTCAGGAAATGGCCGCTTACGGCGATAAGCTTCCCTGATTTTTATCGATGTATTTTTAATAGTAATTTTTGGAATTTTATACTTGACAAATGCATGGTGCCATGTTAGAATCTGGAGCAAGATACATATAGCGTCAATGCGTTGATGGGGAATAGTACCCCGTACAAGAACCTCACAGAGAGCCGCGGTTGCTGGGATGCGGTAGGTTCGAGGCGGAAGAACTCACCCCTGAGCAGCCGAGCTGAATGGATAGTAGGCGAGGACGGATTTCCCCACCGATACAAGGGGAGCACGTTGATGTGGCTTTGAGCCGAAGACGTGGCAGAGTGGGCACGGTAACGTGTCAATGGAAGTGGTACCGCGGAAGTGTTGCAGCTTTCGTCTTCCTTGGGGAAGACGAAAGCTGTTTTTGTCTTCCCCCCAAAATGCAAATCACATATTTGTATCGAGGAGGAGCGCTATGACTACCACACCGATTACCAAACCGTTTTTGGAAGTGACCTTTGGCACGTTGCTGGAAGATGTTGCGGCCCGTTTTCCCGACCGATTGGCGGTTAAGTACATCGATCGGGACTATCAGCGCACCTGGAAAGAGTTTAACGAGGAAGTCGACAAATTTGCAAAGGGCTTTATCAAGATGGGGGTCAAAAAGGGCGACAAGGTCGCTATTTGGGCCACCAATGTCCCCGAATGGCTCATCACCCTGTTTGCCACCGCCAAAATCGGCGCGGTTTTAGTGACGGTCAACACCAACTACAAGATGTTCGAGCTTCAGTATCTGCTCAAGCAAAGTGATACCAAAGTGCTGGTGATGACTCAGGGCTTTAAAGATGTGGATTACGTGGAGACCATCTACAAGTTGCTCCCCGATTTGGTCAATTACTATCCCGGAACCTACCACAACAACGATTACCCCTGCCTCCAGTCCATTGTGTATGTTGGCGACCGCAAAACCCCCAAGGGGATGTTTTCCTGGGAGCAGGTGGAGGAGATGGGCCGGGTCATTTCCGACCAGCAGCTAAAGATGGTGGGGGACAGCCTCCATCATCACGACGTCATCAACATGCAGTACACCTCCGGCACCACAGGGTTCCCCAAGGGCGTCATGCTCACCCACTACAACATCGTCAACAACGGCATGTGCATCGGCGACCGGATGAAGTTCACCGAGGAAGATAAGCTGTGCATTCCCGTCCCCTTCTTCCACTGCTTTGGACTGGTGCTGTCCATCATGGTTTGTGTTACCCACGGCAGCACCATGGTGCCTTTGGAATACTACAATCCCATCAAACTGATGCAGGCCTGTCAGAATGAGGAGTGCACCGCCGTCCACGGAGTGCCCACCATGTTTATCGCCGTCTTTGAGCACCCCGATTTCCCCAAGTACAAGTTCCCCAAACTGCGCACCGGCATCATGGCCGGCTCCCACTGTCCCGCCAAGGTGATGGAGCTGGTCATCGAAAAGATGGGCATGAAGGACATTACCATCGTCTTTGGGCAGACCGAATCCTCCCCCGGATGCACCCAGACCACCGTGGAGGACGATTTCGACACCAAGGTCAACACCGTAGGCCGGGCCTTGCCGGGGGTGGAGTGCAAAATCGTCAACATCGAGACGGGAGAGGAAATCGGGCCCGGGCAGGGCGAAGGCGAATTCTGCGCCCGGGGCTACAACGTCATGAAGGGGTACTACAAGATGGAGGAAGCCACCCGTCAGGCCATTGACGAGGACGGATGGCTCCATACCGGGGACCTGGCCACGGTGGACGAAAAGGGCAACTACCGCATCACCGGCCGCATCAAGGACATGATTATCCGCGGCGGCGAAAACATCTACCCCAAGGAAATCGAAGAGCTGCTCTACCGTCACCCCAAGGTAAAGGATGTTCAGGTCATCGGAGTGCCCAGCAAAATTTACGGCGAGGAGATTATGGCCTGCATCAAGCTGCGGGATTTTGTCACCGAGTGCACCGCCGAGGAAATCAAGGATTTTGTGCGGGAACATATGGCCCGCCACAAGGTGCCCAGCTATGTGGAGTTTATGGATGAGTTCCCCATGACGGCCAGCGGCAAAATTCAAAAATACAAGCTGCGGGAGTGGGCCGCACAACTCTTGGCCAAACGGGAAAAGGAGCAAAATCAAAGCGGAAAAATCGCTTGACATCCAACTGGCTTGTCCGCCTTTCTGAAGATAGAAAACCACCTTCGGTTGCCAAATAGCGCCGAAGGTGGTTTTCTTTTGCATGCAAAGCGGATGCTGGCAATAGAACATCTAAGCGAATTTTTATGGAATAATAAAAGAAATCTTCTTTTGTTTTTTTAACGACTAACCATTGATTCTATTTGGTTCCTGTGGTACATTATATGTACGGAATCGGTTACGTAATCGATAAAGATAAGAAGGGAATTAGAAGGAAGTTTATGGGAAACAATCGGGTGACGCTAAAAGAAATAGCGGCAGAGCTCAATGTTTCGCGCACCACGGTACATCGAGCCCTTCACGGCAAGGAGGGTATCAGCGAGGAACTCAGGCAGGCGATTTTGACCCGCGCGGAGGAGTTGGGGTATACCACCAATTACATCGCTTCCTCCCTAAAGCGAAAGACCAAGCGTCTGGCCGTGGTATTGCCTCAAAAAGAAGGTGTGGGACAATTTTACCACAAGTATTTTTGGGACGCCATCGAAACTTTTTATCCCGAGGCCAGCAGCCTGAATGTGGAAATTGTGGCTTTTCCTTTTCAGGAAGACAAAGACCAGCAGGTTGCCATTCTGGACAAAATCTTCCACGACGGGAATACCGAATACCACGGCATTTTGACCATGCCCACCAAAAATGATGAGGAGCTTCGCCAGGCGGTGAAGCGGTTTTCCTACAAAAATGTGCCGGTGGTGCTGGTGGACAGCGACCTGCCGGACAGCGGGCGCCTGTGTTGTATTGCGCCCCACGACCGGCTGACCGGGCGCTTGGGAGCCGAAATATTAACTTCCATCACCCACAAGCCTGGGAAAATTCTCATTGCAAGCGGCAGCACCGCCCATGCGGCTCACATGAACAATTTGGAGGGATTCCGGGAATACTTAAAGGAGTCGGCCCCTGAATTTGAACTGCTGGTGATGCACAATTACGGCAACTTCCAGAAGTGTTACCAGGAATCGGTGGCTCTGTTGCGTTCCCATCCCGACATTGTGGCGTTTTATTCGGTGACGGCCCGCGACACCATCCCTCTCACCCAGGCGGTTATCGATTGCGGGCTGGCCGGCAAGCTGCGGGGCGTGGGCAGCGACCTGTTTCCCCAAAGCGCGAAATTGCTTCGGCAGGGCGCCCTGCAGGCCCTTATCTACAAAAACGCCTACGACAAGGGTAGATTGGGGTTCGAAGTGCTGTTTTCCTACGTGGTGAAAAACATTGCGCCGGAAACCGAAAAAATGACGGTGCCCATCAGTGTGATTATGCAAAACAACCTGCCCTTTTTCAAGGACTTTATCTGACCCGTTCCTTTTTGCTTTCCTCTTTGAGGCTTTGGTTTCAAAGAAGATAAAATAATAGAAACATTCGAACGCTAGGGGGTGTAAATGGATGAAGACGTTTATCAACGCTCGTGTTCTGCTGCCAGACGGGGTGATTCGCCGCGGCTACCTGACCGAGGATAACGGCGTGATTCAGGCGGTTGGCCCCATGGTGGACGGTCAAAGTCTGCCGGGAGAAATCATCGATTGCAAGGGAATGTATCTTTCCCCGGGGTTTATCGACCTGCACAGCCACGGCGGCGGCGGATATGACTATATGGACGGCGGGTTGGAAGATATTGTGGGCGCCGCTAGAATGCACCTGTCCCACGGTGCCACCAGCATACTGCCCACCACGTTGACCAGCAGCGATGAGGAACTGTTTCAGGTTATCGATGTGTTCAAGCAAGCTCAGAAGATAACCGACAATATGCCTCATCTCCTGGGATTGCACCTGGAGGGTCCCTATTTTTCGCCCGCTGAAAAGGGAGCTCAGGACCCGCGGTATATCACTTCGCCCAAACCGGAGCACTATAAGAAGATTGTGGAATACGCCGACGGCGCCATCAAGCGCTGGTCTGTGGCGCCCGAACTGCCCGGTGCGGTGGAGATGGCCCAATGGCTGACCGAAAGAGGCATCTTGGTGTCGGCGGCCCACACTTCCGCCACGTTTGACGAAATGAAGGTGGCCTTCCAGCATGGAATTCGCCTGTTGACCCACTTCTATTCTGCCATGTCCACCATTGTCCGCAGAAACGGATTCCGGGTTCTGGGCGTGGTGGAAAGCGGCTACCTGCTGGACGATTTGTATATCGAGATTATTGCGGATGGCATGCACCTGCCGCCGGATTTGCTCAAGCTGATTCTCAAGTGCAAGGACCACGACAAGATTATTCTCTGCACCGACAGCATGCGGGCGGCCGGATTGCCGGACGGTCCTTCCATTCTTGGTTCCCGCAAAGGCGGCCAGGAAGTGATTTCGGAAGGCGGCATCGCCCTGATGCCCGACCGCACCTGCTTTGCCGGCAGTGTGGCCACCACCGACCGCCTGGTGCGGGTGATGGTGTACGAAGCCGGTTTGCCGGTTTGGGAAGCCGTGAAGATGATGAGCCTGACTCCGGCCAAACTGGTTGGATACGGCGACACCAAAGGTTCTTTGGAAGCAGGAAAGGATGCCGACCTGGTTCTGTTTGATGATATGATTACCGTTCACTCAGTGTATGTGAAGGGAAATAAAATGCAATAGGAGTAGTGCTATGAACTTCAATATTTCTGTTTCTCCCACCCCCCAGCAGCTGGGTCAAAAAGCTGCCGACAAAATTGCGGAGCTTCTGCGCAATGCCATTGCCCAAAAAGGCTCCGCCAGAATCATTCTTTCCACCGGCGCTTCTCAGTTTGAGACCATTGACGCCCTGGTCAAAGCCGACGTGGATTGGAGCAAGGTGGAGATGTTCCATCTGGACGAGTACGTAGCTCTGCCCGAAAGCCACATTGCCAGCTTCCGCAAGTACCTCAAAGAGCGCTTTGCCTCCAAGATTTCCCTCAAGGCCGCCTACTTTGTCAACGGCGAAGGGGATGTGGAGGAGAATATCCGCGTTCTGACCGAGGAACTGCGCCGCGCTCCTGTGGATGTGGGCGTCATCGGCATTGGCGAAAATGCCCACATTGCCTTTAATGACCCGCCCGCCGACTTTGAAACCGACGCCGCCTACAAAGTGGTGGACCTGGACCTGCGCTGCAAGCAGCAGCAGGTGCGGGAAGGCTGGTTTGCCACCGTCGACGATGTGCCCAAGCAGGCCATTACCATGTGCGTCAAGCAGATTCTTGCCTGCGAGCATATCATCTCCTCTGTGCCTCACGCGCCCAAGGCGGAAGCGGTCCGCAACACTTTGACCTCCCCGGTGGACCCCAAAATTCCCGCCACCATCCTCAAGACCCATCCCAACTGGAACCTCTTCCTGGACGAGGCGTCGGCTTCCGGTCTGTTTGCACTGTAATTCATTCCATAGCGTTTATCATATCAAAGAAGCGAGGAATCGGTTTTGCCGATTCCTCGCTTTTGCTTTGGGAATACTGAAAACAAGGCCAATCACGACAGGCTCCTTGCTGCTCATTCCTGTCGGGCGGTGGAGTTTGCTGACTTATCTCCAAAACTTTTTCATATTCTTTTTGCTTTCTATGTTATAGGAAACGATTCTGCGCAGCAAGTCATAATGCACTTCATCGGTCCATTGGATTCGGAACAGCCCCTTTGTGTGGGAATATCCGGCTTCTTCGATTTCTTGTTGAAAAAGGCCCATGGCGGCCGATTCCGGCGCTACGGCTATATGAGCCTTTACCATACTGAAGCCGATGATAAAAGTGCCGTGATCCGTAAACATCGGTTGGTTCCACTTGATTTCTTCTTTCAACTGAGGAAATGTCTTTTTGATGTAACTGAATATGCTTTTCATTCGTTCCCGTTTGTTGGGGTCCTCAATGCCATTGAGATACTCCTGAAACCCATTCACGCTATTCACCGTCTGTTGTATTCTAGTTTTATCTTGGATAGCATAACCTGTAAATCCTCGTTCATTTCAAGCATCATCAATCCCAATTTTTGCTGGCGAATAAGGAAGCTCTTTGTCATAGCTTTAAGCATCTCCGTTAAAAATTCCCAGTTTCACCTGTGAATCAGCCAAATCCTCCAGGCCAATACTGTTTTCGAATAGATTGGTCAATGGGAGGAGTTAGCATGATCAACAAGGTTGAGATCTGCGGCGTGAATACGTCTAAGCTCAAAGTTCTCAAGGAAAGCGAGAAACTGGAGCTACTCCAACGGGCAAAACAAGGGGACCAAGAAGCTCGCACCGAACTGGTAAACGGAAACCTGCGGCTGGTGCTCTCGGTGGTGCAGAAGTTTACCAACCGCGGGGAAAATCTGGACGACCTGTTTCAAGTGGGCTGCATCGGGCTGATCAAATCCATTGACAACTTCGATACCAACCTCAATGTTCGATTCTCGACTTATGCTGTACCCATGATCATCGGCGAGATTCGCCGCTACCTGCGGGACAATAACTCCATTCGAGTTTCCCGTTCCCTGCGGGACACCGCCTACAAGGCCATGCAGGTGAAGGAATGGCTGACCGCCCAAAGCGACCGGGAACCGACGGTGGAGGAAATCTCTAAGGAGATGGGGCTGAAAAAAGAGGAAGTGGTGATGGCTCTGGAAGCCATTGTGGAGCCCATTTCCCTTTACGAGCCCGCCTACAACGATGGCGGCGACACCATCTTCGTCATGGACCAGGTGGGGGATAAGCAGAGCGACAAGGATTGGCTGGACGAAATCGCCCTCAAGGAAGCCATTGAAAATCTGGGAGAGCGGGAAAAGAAGATTCTTTCCCTTCGCTTTTTTGTAGGAAAAACCCAGATGGAAGTGGCCAAAGAGGTGGGAATTTCCCAGGCACAGGTTTCCCGCCTGGAAAAAGCCGCCCTCAACCGCATCAAAAAGCAGATTTAACCCCAACGTTTTGCCGACCAACTATTTTCCTCATCTACTTCCATTTTGAAGTTTTACTCAAAAGCCGCCTTTCCGGTGGCTTTTTTCTTTCAAAAATGAGAAACTATCTCCTTTTGCCGCCTTTTTGCATAAGCTGGCATAGGCCAAAAAGGAGGAGTGTCTGTGACAACGGCGACCATACATTTCTTTTCGCAGTTTGTGTATCTCAACCTTCCGCCTCAAAAGGGAAAAACCCCGACGGTGGGGGAAACCATTCATTTCTACCTCCGCACTCCGCTGGGGAAGCGGCTGCTGGAAAAGCGCTTTGGCCGCACTCCCCGGGAATACCAGTCGTGGATAGAGTTTTTGGAGTCGGCACCCCAGGAGCTGCTGGATTGGCAGATTGTCGACGTGTTGGACGACAACGCCCCCCATCAAAGCGGCTTTTACGGTTGCACCTTTCTTTCCCCCCAAGGGGAAAGGGTGGTGGCCTTTCGGGGCAGTGAAATGCTGGGAAACCCCCACTTTAAAAACGATTACAACACTGATTTTGCCTTAATCCTATGTGAGAAAACGCCCCAGCAGAAAATGGTGGACCGTTATTGGGCGGAATACGGCAACAGGCCGGGAGCCATTTGGTTGACCGGCCACTCGCTGGGAGGAAATCTCGCCGCTTATGGGGCCTTTTCAGCACCCGATGAAGTGCGGCGGAGAATTCAAAAGGCAGTCACCTTCAATGCCCCCGGATTTTGCATGGAGTTTTTGACGCAGTATCAAAAGCCGATTCAGGAGCTGGGGGACCGTCTGGTGCTCTATCAAAACAAGTTTGACATTGTCTCCTCTCTGCTGGAGCACCCGGTCAAAGCTCAAATTGTGGCCTCCCGGTTTGACCCCACCAACCTGGAAAACCCCACCGTCTGGGATATGATGTACCCCCATTCCAACTTTCAATTTGAAAGGGACGAGGCGGGGGAATTGGTGCCGGACCCCGGCGGCGAAAAAAGCCAGCTGTGCCAGTTGGTCCATTCTTTGAGCGACATGGTACTCTCCCTTCCGCTGTCTTTGCGCAAAGAGCTGATGGAAAAGACCTTACAGGCAATTTACCATTCCCCAGACAGCGCCGCGGGGCGAAAAGCGGCTCTGGATACCGCCGGCAAGTTCCTTACCCGCCACCTGACCCAGGCGGGTGCCCAAACTTCCGCCATGGTGGCTTACGGCGCTAGTCTGCTTTTGGGGCAGAACCCCTTGGGATTTCCGGCAAAGCTTCAGCAGGATTCCCGGCAGGGCGCTCTTGCCAAAACGTTACTTTTGCTACTACATATCCTCAGCCTGAAGGTGTTTGGAAACCCTTGATGGAATTTGGAATTTGCAAGGCGGGTGCCATCCGGGACAAAATATTGACAGGATGAAAACTATGGTGTAGGCTAAATTGTCATATCTTGAGAAGAGGAGCAAGCGGAAGATGACTTTGGTAAAAAATAAAGCAAAGCAGATGGGACTCATTGCCGTAGGCTGTCTGCTGTACGCTTTAGCCTACAATCTGTTTTTGGACCCTTTTAAGATTTCCCCTGGTGGCGTCAGCGGCCTTGCCATGGTGATTGGCCATTTGACCGGCTTTCCGGCGGGTGTCGCCATCATCCTGATGAATATTCCTCTGATCATCCTGGCCTATTTGAGGATGGGAGCCGGCTTCATTCTTAACACGGCCTTCGCCACCTTTTTGTCCTCCACCCTGATTGACTTGACGGCGTGGATGCCGTCGCCGGTGGACGACCCTCTGTTGGCGGCGGTCTGTGGCGGCGTGCTGATTGGCGCTGGTCTGGGCTTTATTATGCGGATGGGGGCCACCACCGGCGGCACCGATATTGTCAGCAGGCTGGTTCAGGCTGCGCGGCCTCACCTCAAAATGGGGCAGGTGGTGATGATTGTAGATGGAGTCATCATCTGCCTTTCCGCCGCCGTCTTTCGGGATTTTTCCCTGGCGGTGTACGCCCTCATCGGGCTTGCCCTGTGCGGAAAGGTGATGGATTCCATCCTGTACGGCTTTGATTTCGCCACTTTGACCTACATCATTTCCGACCGACCTTACGAAATTGGCAAGGCCCTTCAGGAGCAGTTGGAGCGGGGGGTCACTTATCTCGAAGGGCAGGGAGGCTATACCATGAAACCGAAAAAGGTAATTGTCTGCGCGGTTAAGCGGGGACAGGTGGCCGCTTTGCGGAATATCATCGACACCATGGACCCCAACGCCTTTTTAATTGTCACCGACGGCCACCAGATTTTTGGCGACGGCTTTATCAAACAAAAAGTATAGCTTGCTGGATGGATTTCCCCCTACCGGGTTCGGGCATATATCTTTACCAAGGGGAAACACTACCCTTGAGGTGATGATAATGCTGAACCTGAATAACAGCCAAGTGTTCCAATCTTTGCCCGGCTATGTGAAGGAAAGTATTCTGCAAAGCGGCATTGATTTTCAAGACGAAGCGCACCTGAAGGAATTTGCCACCAAACTGGAACAGGAGTACCAGCAATTTTCCTCCAAATTCAAAGGGCAAACACCACAGTAACCGGTTAGACAGTGGGATGAATTCTTCCCACTGTTTATTTTTGAGACAATGATACTGTATGTATATTTCTCACAGCATATTCTGTTGCAAATATTACTGATAGGAATAAGGAGTACTCCCTTAGCTTATCCGGAATTCAAAGAAAAACCGCATGGCAAAATCCATGCGGTTTTCATTGAGCTTTAGCGAAATAAACCACCGGCTATGCCGGTGAGAAATAGAAATCTTCAGATACAAGGAAATCTC
>ENA-OWPA01001507-OWPA01001507.1-bioreactor-metagenome-genome-assembly--contig:-NODE-1507-length-14808-cov-2.823366_pt1 | contig 14808 bp, 12 predicted proteins | sample MGYA00238139_ERZ651803 | MGnify/ENA primary metagenome ERZ651803 (study PRJEB26909, sample SAMN07631231) | bioreactor metagenome | isolation source: Switchgrass digestor | place: USA: Dartmouth...
ATATTGGTATAATATGTAAATTATTATATAATTGCAATTTTATGCAATTACTGTATTCCGGAATTACTGTATCAAAGTAATTGGCAGGTGGAGGAATATGTTTAGAAAAGTATATAAAAATGAAAAGACTGACGTTACCCATTGCAAGGGCAGCATTGTTGTTGAAGCGGCGATTGTTGTTCCCGTTATTATTTTGAGCCTTATTGCAATAATATATATATCCTTCCTTGTTTTTCAAAAGGCATATCTCCAATCACTTGCCGATACAACAGCCAAAAAGGGAGCAGATTTCTGGAAAAACAGATACAGCAATATTGAAACGGGCAGGGATTATAAAATTATTCCGGAAGGTATGGAACTTTACTGGTGGATTTACGATACCTCAAATGAAGAAAAGAAAACTAAACTGGAGTCATATCTGGAAAACAGGGCAGGAAGGTATTCAATAATTAAAGCAGCTGACAGAAAAGCTTATGTAAGTCTTTTAAATTATGTTATCGGTAAAAAAGTAAAAGTTGTTATTGAGGAGAGCTATATAATTCCCGGTGCAGATTTTCTCAAAGTATTCGGTATAAAAAATGTATATAAAATTAAGGCTGTATCAGAGTCTGTGATAAGTGATCCTGATGAGCTCATAAGAAACGTGGACTTACTGATTGATGTAGAAAGAGAGCTTGAAGAAAAATACCCTGGGCTTAAGAATACCGGGGACAAGATACGAAGTATTGTGAAGGATATGCATAACCGGATTAAAAAACTGTTGGAATGATTTCGGGGGGAAGATACTGTGAAAAAGAGCAACAATAAAGGACAAGTAACAGTTTTCTTATGCATAGTACTTATGGCACTCATAATTTTGGCAGGGGTAATTGTAGATATTGCGAGAATTGCAAATGGAGAAGCGCAGGCAAAGAGGGCAGTGTTAAGTGCCGCAAAATCTACCCTTGCCGGATTCGACACCAGACTTAAAGAAGATTATGGTATTTTTGCTCTTAGAGGCGGAGACAGCTCACAAATAAAATCAACCCTTGAGGATTACCTGAAAAGAAATCTTATGATATCTGACAATGAAGATACCTCGGAACAGCTTGATATTTATGGGTTTAAAATAGAAAACCTTGATATTGCTCCAGTATTAAACCTTACAGAGAATGATACGGTAAGAAACCAGATTCTTCAGTATATGAAATACAGAGCGCCTAAAGAAATGGTTGAAGGCATATGGGACAGACTTTCGGTGGTAAAAGAAGCAAGCAGTATATCTGAAGCGTACAAGATGAGATATGAAGTGGACAAGCTGTTGGCCAAAATTGATGGAGTACAGCAGGCTTTAAAAAAGAATATTGATGGAAATGGAAACTCTGACAAGTACTATATAAATGGATATAACAAAAATGGCACAAGACAGAACATGATACACGAATTTGCCGAAAAAGCAGCACAGTATTGTACTTTAAAAAAGAACAGAGATGAACTTATAACAATGAAAGCTCAATTAATTGAGAGGATGAGAAACCTTGACAGTGAAGAGGAAATAAGACGACTGGCTGAGAGTATTGTACAGCTGGAAAGGGCCATAAGTCAGCTGAACAGTCAGATTACAAATACACAGAGGGAAAGAGACAATATATTCCTTGATTTAAAAGAAGCACATACCCGTGGTTTTATTCAGCCTAATATTGAGGCTGAAAATAATATAAAAAAAATAATGGAATTGACAGAAAGGGCCGGTGAATCTTTAAAAAGGCTTGAAAAATACATGAATGAGGATTTTAAAGTGGAAGGGGAACTCTCAGCTTCCTTTAAATCAACATGTGAAGATGACATAAGAAAATTGAAAGAGCTGACTGCAAGCGGGAATGAATCAAAAAGAATACTTGATTATGTAGTGGAAAACAGAGATTTACTGTACACAGAGCTTGAGAAACTAAATCAAGTTGAAGTACTTGTGAGATCGGAGCAGGACCCGGAGAAAGTCAAAAGAACCATTTTGCAGATGCTGACTGAAAACTTGCAAAAATACAACAATAACATAGTCTATGATTATGAAAAACCCGTAAAACAAGGAGATGCGGCTGACCCACGCAAGGATTTGCAAAAAAACATTAGTAAAGTTCTGAAAAATGACAGCAGCGAAAACGGAGAACAAGAGAACAGAGATATAAAGAAATCAGGCATAGACATGGAACAGCTTCCTTCGAGAAAAAAAGTACAAAGCCCTTCTTTTGATTTTGAAGATTCACAGTATCTTAAAAGTATAGATTATGCTGATAATTACACCAATACCGGCAGTACGGCACCTGGATCAGAGGAAGTGGAATATAGCGGAAATCTTACAGGTGTTGATACGGAAGCAGATTTTTATGATGACCAGGGCATGTTTGCGGAAAATGCTTTTGGCTTTTTAGGTTCTATGGGCAAAGTGCTGGGAAATGGCCTATCGGCACTGAGAGATGAGATATACATCAATGAATATATAATGGGTATGTTTAAAAATTCTGTTGCTGTACTTAAATACGATGATACAGAAAAGGCAGATGTGGATTTGAGCGGTGTGAATAAAAGTCTGAGGGAAACTTTCTTTAATAGCGAGGTTGAGTACATTATTCATGGGAATTCATCAGAAAGTATCAATAAACTTATGACAAAATCTCAGATACTCTTGATAAGATTTGTAATGAACACTATCCACGTTTACACCGATGTAAGGAAAAAAGAATTGGCTACAAGCATTGCTGCAGCAGTAGCCGGTTGGTGGACAGGAGGAGCGGGAATACCCCTTTTGTCAAATTTGATAATGTGCAGCTGGGGAATGGGGGAGGCTCTAATAGACTTAAAAGATATTATGGACGGAAAATCGGTACCTTTTTATAAAAGAAGCGGTGACTGGAAGCTTGACATTGGCCTTTCCGGTTCAGACGGGATGAAAACTGACACCAGATTATGTTTTTCCTATCATGATTATCTAAGGCTGTTTCTTTTGCTGAAAAACTCTGATGTAAAAATAAGCCGTATAGAAGATTTAATACAGCTTAATATGCAAAAACAAGATCAATCTTTTGAGATGGCGACAAGCAATACCTGTGTCAGAATAGAAGCAGAAATTTCAATTAGATACATGTTTTTTACAGGTATATTCATACCTTCCGAAAGAAAGACAAAAGATGGCAGACACTTGATCAGGGTGGTGCTGTATGAGTATTATTGATGTGAATTTTTTGAAATTTAAAAGAAGCTCTGCTGTAAAGGAAAGGAGTTCTATAATAATTGAAAAGAGTTCTGTAACAAATGAAAATGGCTATGTAACAAATCAAAGGGGTTCTGTAACAGTTGAAGCAGCCATTGCACTTCCAGTCTTCATATGCCTTATTGTATCTGTTGTGTTTGTTGTAAAGGTAGTTTATGTACATGAAATGATTCAGCATGCCATAGACGAAACAGCAAATCAAATTGCCGATTTGGGATACATATTTTACGTCAGCGGAGCTGGTGAAATACATGACAGTATTCGAGACGGCATAGACAGCAAGGCTGAGATTTTCAGGAGGCATTCAACAGATATTATAAATGCACTGAATGATTTGGAGAACATTGAAGAAATTGACCAGGCTGTGGAAACAATAGAAGACGTAATGGAAGAGGTCTCGGAAAACCCGCTGGAGGAATTAAAAAGCATTGCCTTTCATATTGCTAGCGGGGCTTTCAATGATGTAAAAACGCAATTAATTCGGCCTTTGGTAAAACAAAACATAAAAAAATATCTTAAAGTGGACGAAGCAGCAGATATTAATACAAAACTCCTGGGATTGAATATCGAAAATGGCTTTGACGGCTTAAATTTCAACAAGTCTAACTTCTTTAAGGACAGGAACAATGATATTGAAATCGTTGTGGAATACAGGATGAGTTTAGCTCTTCCGGTTAAAATATTGCCTGAAATAAAAATGGTCCAGACAGCCTGTGCAAAAGCATGGACAATAGGCAGTGTAGCCATGGACAGTGAAGATACACACAGCGACGAGGATGATATATGGTCTCTGGACAACTTTACAAGAGGTAAAAAGCTGCGTGAAATATTCGGTGGAAATCTTCCTTTTAACTTTCCTGTCATCGCAAGCTTTAAAGACGGAGTGGCAACCATGATAAAAAGCATGGATCTGACTGCTTCCACATATCAGACAGCAGATGTTGTGAGAGAAAAACTATATGGTTATATCGAAGAGATCGCAAACTTCCAGGGACAGGAGGAGCCCTGGGGAAAGGACAGGATTGTTATAAAGAATGATGATATAAAACAAAAACAACTTGTTTTGATTATTCCCGGCAATACAATACAGTCTGAAGTGGAGAGAGCACTATATGAATGTATTGATTACGCAAATTCAAGAGGAGTAACCATGACTATTGAAAAATATGGGATGAAAAAAACTGATTAATAGGGTATATTATATGTTAAATCAACTTGTTGTAATAGATAATGAGATAGCATTATGGAGAGTTTTAGAACAAGTTGAGATAACAAAACTCTACTTTATTAACAGGTGATTTGCTATGGATAAGCATGAAGTAGCAGCTATTCTAAATGATATTGGCTTGCTGCTGGAGATAAAAGGTGAAAACTTTTTTAAATCAAAAGCTTATTATGATGCTGCAAGAAGCATAGAACTCCTTGATGAAGACCTGGAGATACTGGTAAAAGAAGACAGGTTAAAGGATATTAAAGGATTTGGAAAAGCTTTAACACAGAAGATAACTGAATTGGTCACCACAGGAAAACTTCAATATTACGAAGAACTTAAGAAATCGATTCCCGGCGGGTTGACAGAAATGCTTAAAATACCAGGTCTTGGCCCTAAAAAGATAAGGGCAATATATGAGAAACTGGGAATAAGTACTGTTGGTGAACTTAAATATGCCTGCCTTGAAAACAGGTTGGCTAAGCTTTCCGGCTTCGGTGAGAAAACTCAGCAAAAAGTGCTGGAAGGAATCGAAAATCTTGATAAATATAAAGGCAAGTTTCACTTTCACGAGGCAGTAAAGATGGCCGAGGAGCTTATTGAAGCTCTTAAAAAAAGCAAAAAGGTGATAAGATGCAGTGAAGGAGGAAGTCTCAGAAGAAAAAAAGAGACAGTCAAAGATATAGATATACTTGTAAGCAGTGATGACAGCGATGCCGTAATGGAACTTTTTACGGGGCACTCACTTGTAGCTCAAGTGACCTCAAAAGGCGATACAAAATCAAGTATTATTTTACATAATGGCATGGCAGCGGATTTAAGGGTAGTAAATGATGAGGAATATCCATATGCACTTCATCATTTTACCGGAAGCAAGGAACACAATACTGCTATGAGACATATTTCAAAGCAGCATGGCATAAAGATGAATGAATACGGGCTCTTCAGAGGAGATGTACTGATAAAATGCAAGACTGAAGAAGATATTTTTCAGGTTTTTGGCATGAGTTATATTCCACCGGAATTGAGGGAAAATAGCGGTGAAATAGAAGCAGCCATGGAAGGCAGAATACCAAAACTTGTTGAAAAGGATGACATACGTGGCATATTCCATGTGCATACCAACTACAGTGATGGAACCAATACTATAGAAGAGCTTGTAAAGGCATGTATTGAAAGAGGCTATGCATATCTTGGTATTTCTGACCACAGCCAGGCGGCATATTATGCAGGAGGTCTCAGCATCGACGATATAAAAAGACAGCACGAAGAAATTGAAAAACTGAACATTAAATACAATGGTTTTAAAGTGCTGAAAGGTATAGAAGTGGATATTTTACCTGACGGAAGTATTGACTATGATGATGAAGTACTATCGTGGTTTGATTTTATTATAGCTTCGGTACATTCATCTTTTAATCTTGATGAGGACAAAATGACCGAGCGGGTATTAAAGGCAATGAAAAACAAATATGTTACCATATTAGGGCATCCTACAGGAAGGCTGTTACTTTCAAGAGAACCTTACAGGATAAATATGGACGAAGTAATCCGTACTGCAGCAGAGGAAAATGTTTTTATTGAAATAAATGCAAATCCTTACAGACTTGATCTGGACTGGAGATATTGCAAAGCTGCAAAGGAAGCTGGATGTAAGTTTGTTATTGGCCCTGATGCACATAGAATTGAAGGTATAGACGATATACAATACGGTGTTAATGTAGCAAGGAAAGGCTGGCTTGAAAGAGATGATATTTTAAATACATACGATGCTGCCGATTTATACCGATTATTGAAACTGACGCAAGCCTGACTGATTTATACTGTATTAGTACTTCTTTATACCGGATTGGTACTTTGTCAATACGTTTCACATGCAATTTCTTATGCTAATGATACTTATGTATATTTTTATACATGTCACTTAAACTTGCAGCTTATAAAGACTAAAAAATTTATAAAACTTGAATTGTCCGTATATTTTTGATAAAATTCTACTATTAATATTTTTTTTATGTTATCATATCAAATATTTGAGATGAGGAGAGATGAGAAAGATGAGTATGAAGAGAAGAGACAGTGTTACAAAGGTATTTCTTAGTGAAAGCGATATCCCAAAGCAATGGTATAATATTGTTGCAGACATGCCTAATAAGCCTGAACCATATATAAGTCCTATGACAGGTAAATTTGCCACTCCTGACGAAATGTCGGCTATATTTCCAAAAACAATAATCGAACAGGAAATGAGTACGGAAAGGTTTATCGACATACCGGATGAAGTGAGAAAAATGTATGCACAGTGGAGGCCGTCACCTCTTTTCAGAGCCAGAAATCTTGAAGAGCGTCTTGGCACACCTGCCAGAATATATTACAAGTATGAAGGTGTCAATGCTACAGGAAGCCACAAGCTAAATTCTGCACTGGCTCAGGCATATTACAACAAAGCTTCAGGTATAAAGAGGCTAACTACTGAAACAGGAGCAGGCCAGTGGGGAAGTGCACTTAGTATGGCTTGCAATCATTTCGGATTGGAATGTTCAGTATATATGGTTAAGGTAAGTTATCAGCAAAAACCTTATAGACGTTCTTTTATGCAGACTTTCGGAGCTACAGTAACAGCTAGTCCCAGTAACCTTACAAAAAGCGGAAGAGCAGTATTGGAAAAGGATCCGGAGTCCACAGGAAGTCTTGGTATCGCAATAAGTGAAGCAGTTGAGGATGCTGTCTCTCGTGATGATACAAATTATGCTCTTGGAAGTGTTTTAAACCATGTATGTCTCCATCAGACAATAATTGGTCTGGAGGCTAAAAAACAGCTTGAATCTATTGATGAATATCCGGATGTAGTCTTTGCATGCTGCGGAGGTGGATCCAATTTTGCGGGCATAGCTTTCCCCTTCTTACAGGATAAGTTTAATGGCGCAAAAGTAAGAACTGTAGCAGTTGAACCAGCTGCATGTCCATCTCTTACAAAAGGGGTATTTGCATATGATTATAGCGATATAGCTAAAATGACTCCTTTAAGCAAAATGTATACGCTGGGTTCTGAATTTGTGCCGCCTGGAATACATGCCGGAGGCTTAAGATATCATGGTGTATCTCCAATAGTAAGCCAGCTCTACCATGATGGTTTTATTGAGGCAAAAGCATATGGCCAGAAAGCTGTATTTGATGCAGCTGTCATGTTTGCAAGGAGTGAGGGTATTGTTCCTGCACCTGAATCATCACATGCAATAAGAGCTGCAATAGATGAGGCGCTGATGGCAAAGGAATCCGGTGAAGAAAAAGTAATACTCTTTAACCTCAGCGGGCATGGATACTTTGACATGTCATCCTATGACTACTATTTCAGTGGTGAGATGGAGGATATAGAATATTCAGAAGAAGATTTGAAGTACAATATCAACAATCTGCCAAAAGTTGAAAAATAAACTTATGTAATTGGGCAGACAGAATATAGTGTAAATATGCATAAAAAAGTACATAAGATTTAAGATATTGATAAAATTAAAAAAATTTATAAGATTAATAAGATGCCATTAGATATAACACTATGTATGGTTGTGTACGAAAGAATAAAGAATATGACCATCAGAATAAAAATATGACCGTCCGCTTAAGGACGGTCTATTCTTTCCTGGCAAGTTTCTCAGATGTCGTTTGAATTTGTCTCTTTCCTTTGAGAGAAAAATGAGGGAAAAGTCTAAAAAGGGATTTTATCTGAATTATCCGGTAATGATATAATATTAATAAAATAAATAGTAAAAATTCACTTTAGCTGAATATTTTAGCTGAGCGTATAGGTCTATATGTTTAAACTAAAGTGTTTGTAAAAATTAGTAATAAAATTTATAGAATTATATAAATTGAAATATATAAAACGAGGTGGAAGGTTATGGACAATTTAAATCATTCTGACAAACTTGACAGGGTAAGAGAAGCGGCATCATACATAGAATCAAAGCTGAATAACAAACCTCAGGTAGCTGTAATACTGGGCTCCGGCCTGGGAAATTTTGCTGATCAAATTGAGGATGCAGTTGTTATTGATTATAAAGATATACCCGGCTTTCCTGTATCTACCGTAGAGGGACATGCCGGGAAACTTGTGTGCGGGACAATATCCGGCAAGAATGTGCTGGTTATGAAAGGCAGATTTCATTATTATGAGGGTTATGAAATATCACAAGTTGTTTTTCACATAAGAGTATTTAAGCTGTTGGGTATAAATGATATTCTTGTGACAAATGCAGCTGGTGGAATAAATACGGACTTTAAGCCGGGAGATTTAATGCTTATTAAGGATCACATAAGCTTTTTTGCGCCGTCGCCCTTAAGGGGAAGAAATATGGACGAATTCGGTCCAAGATTTCCTGACATGAGTGAAGCTTATAGTAAAAAACTTATAAGCATAGCAGAGAATGTGGCCTGCAAACTTAATATAGATATAAAAAAAGGTGTATATGCTTTTGCGCAAGGTCCTATGTTTGAGACTCCTGCGGAAATAAGGGCATTGAGGCTGCTGGGAGCAGACGCAGTAGGGATGTCTACCGTGCCTGAAGTTATAACGGCGAATCATGCAGGAATGAGAGTGCTGGGTATATCATGTATAACAAATATGGCAGCTGGTATACTTGACCAGCCTCTTAACCATGAAGAAGTCATGATTACTGCCAAAAATGTAGAAAAGAATTTTTCAACACTGGTAAGAAACATTATAGAAAACTGGGATATCTGAAATAGCAGCGAATTGTCGCATTATCAAATTTGGGTTTGTGTTGACAGAAATTAAGTGAAGTATGAATGAATATAGCTGTAATAGCTATGAATATGGATAACAATAATCGTTGATTAATGTCGAAGCTTAGTATATAATTACACAGAAGGCATAATTTTATGCACTTTACCGGATAACTTCGATAAATGAAGCTGTTTATATCAATATAGATTTATTAAACACGCAGCTTGGAATAATAAATTATTGAAAAATGGGGTGCTTTATGTGGACAGAGAGATTTTAAACCTTGAAGAGGCTGCGGAACTATTTGGAGTAAGTATTAAAACATTTATTAAACTTCTGAAAGAGGAAAAGGTTCCTGCAAGAAAAATAGGCAGAGAGTGGAGATTCAGCAGAAAAGCGCTCATTGACTGGTTGTCTTCAGGAGATTCCCAGGCATATTCAGCCAGCGAAAGTGATACCAGAGAATTTTTTAACAAAGTGGCACCCGAATGGGAGCAACTGAGCAGAACCTGTTATGATGAATCCATAAGAGATAAGCTGTTCCAGCTTAATCTGCTTGATGAGAATATGACGGTACTGGACTTAGGCTCGGGAGACGGCTACCTTTCAAGAGCTGTTGCAGCTCATGTTAAAAAGGTTATTGCTGTTGACATATCAGGAGAAATGCTTAACGAACTGGAAAAGAAAGCAAAGGCTGCAGGTATAAGTAATATCGAAACTATAGAAAGTGATGGACAGGATGTGCCTCTTGAGGATTCAAGTGTAGAAATGGTATGTGCCAATATGTATCTACACCATATAGAAGAACCTGATATAGCCATAAAGGAAATGTACAGACTTGTTAAACCCGGTGGTAAAGTCTTTGTTGCCGATTTTTGCATACATAAGAATGAAGAGTTTAAGGAAAAAATGCATGATGTATGGCCTGGTTTTAAACGCCAGGAGATAAAAAAATGGTTTTGTGACAATGGTTTTACCAATGTTCAGATAGAAACTTTCCAGAAGGGCATTGACAGCGGCACTGGCACTTCAAGAGGAGGAATGAATATATTTGTTCTGACTGCTGAAAAACCTCTGGATATAAATTAATAATTCAAAAAGAATGATTAACAAAAAACAATAATAAGAAAAAACAATGATATTAAGAAAGAGCAATTAAGAAAACAATTAAAAGAACAATAAAAAAACAATAAACATAGAAACTAATTATTGAAAATAATTTAATATAAGCGGAGGAATTAATTTTATGCTAAATTGTGATATTAAAGACAAATCCCTTGCACCCAAGGGAAAGCTCAGAATTGAGTGGGCAGACAAGCAGATGCCTGTACTTGCCTTAATTAGAGAAAGATTCGAGAAGGAAAAGCCCCTTAAGGGGATTAAAATGTCCTGCTGTCTTCATGTGACTACTGAAACTGCAAATCTAATGAGAACACTCAAGGCAGGAGGGGCAGATGTTGTGCTGTGCGCATCCAATCCTCTTTCAACCCAGGATGATGTTGCAGCTTCGTTGGTAGAAGATTACGGAATTCCGGTATTTGCAATAAAGGGTGAAGATAGAGACACATATTACAGCCATCTTGTAGCTGCAATAGAACATGAACCCAACATTACCCAGGATGATGGCGGGGACCTTGTAGGACTGCTGCATCAGAATTACAGGGATACGTACCTGAAGAATATAATCGGTGGTACTGAGGAAACTACCACCGGCGTAATAAGGCTTCAGAGCATGGAAAAGGAAGGCGCATTGCAATTCCCTGTAATTGCAGTAAATGAATCGGATACAAAGCACCTTTTTGACAACAGATATGGAACTGGTCAGAGCACCCTGGACGGATTAATGAGAGCCACCAATATACTGATTTGCGGTAAGAATTTTGTAGTATGCGGTTATGGCTGGTGTGGAAAAGGTCTTGCAATGAGAGCCAAGGGAATGGGCGCAAATGTTATAGTGACTGAGGTTGACCCAGTAAAGGCAATAGAAGCAGCAATGGATGGCTTCAGAGTTATGAAACTTGAGCAGGCAATGCCTTTTGCAGACATTATTATAACTGTAACCGGCAACTTGAATGTTGTAGACGAAAGACACCTTGTGCTTGCTAAGGATGGAGTAATAATTGCAAATTCAGGACACTTTAATGATGAAATAAATATTAATGCTATTGAGAAACTCTCAAAATCCAAAAGAACTGTCAGGGATTTTGTTGAAGAATATACAATGAATGATGGAAGAAAGGTATATCTTCTAGCAGAAGGAAGGCTTCTTAATCTTTCAGCTGCTGAGGGGCATCCTGCGGTGGTTATGGATATGAGTTTTGCAAATCAGGCACTTGGAGCCGAATACATTGTAAAAAATGCAGGTAAAATGGAAAATAAAGTTTATGTGTTGCCTGAGGAAATTGACAGAGAAATTGCAAGTATAAAGCTAAAATCAATGGGTATTGAAATTGACGTATTGACACAGGAGCAGATAGAATATCTGTCATCCTGGAAGACTGGAACGTGAGTATAAAAATCATCAAGCATTGAGAGGTATTTGCCATGAAACTTGATATATTGATAAAAAATATAGACTTTACACTTACAATGGATAACAATAATACCGTTATAAAGAACGGGAACATTGGAATAAGAGATGGCAAAATCGAATTTGTAAATATCCCGGATAGTCAGCTTGCAGATGTGGAAGCAGATAGAGTAATTGACGGGCGTCACAGGCTTGCTATGCCTGGGCTTGTTAACGCGCATACCCACTGTGCCATGACTCTTTTGAGAAATTATGCTGATGACCTGCCTCTTGAAGATTGGTTGTTCAACAAAATCATACCGGTAGAAACCACGTTGTCACCGGAAGATATTTACTGGGGAACCAAGCTTGGTATCATAGAGATGATTAAGTCAGGTACTACGTCTTTTGCGGATATGTACATCCATATGGACGAGGTGGCAAGAGCCGTAATGGAGTCGGGCATAAGAGCCAATTTGTCAAGAAGTCCCTTCTTCTTTCATGGCGGTTCCACAAATGAATTAATAGATGAATGTCAGGACTGCTTTGATTATCATCGAAAATGGGATGGAGCAGGGGAAGGAAGAATAAAAGTATATATTGAAGTTCATTCCACATATCTTTTTGATGAAGGAACACTTCGAGCTTCTGCAGAACTTGCAAAAAGCTGTGGTACGGGAATACACATACATGTGCTTGAAACATTGAATGAAGTGGAAGAGAGTAAAAGAAAGTATGGGGCAGGTTCTGTTGAAGTATGTGAAAAGTTCGGTATTTTAGATGTACCTGTAATAGCTGCGCACTGTGTTTATGTGACAGATTCCGATATGGACATTTTCAAGGCAAAAGGGGTAAGCGTAGCTCACAACCCTACAAGCAACTTAAAGCTTGGAAGCGGAATTGCAAGAATTCCCCAAATGCTTGAAAAGGGCCTGAATGTGGCAATAGGCACAGATGGAACGGCAAGTAACAACAATTTGAACATGTTTGAAGAAATGCACATTGCTGCTCTTCTGCATAAAGGTACTAACAGGAACCCTGCACTTGTAAGTGCCGTAGATGCACTTAGAATGGCAACGGTAAACGGGGCAGAAGCCATTGGATTCAAGGATGAAGTAGGACGTATTGAAAAAGGCATGAAGGCGGATATCATTCTTCTTGATATAGATAAGCCTCATCTGTTTCCAATCAACAATCCCGTGTCAGCTACAGTTTATTCAGCCCAGGGCTCAGATGTTGACACAGTAATTATAGATGGCAAAATAGTTTTAGAAAACGGTAATTTGACAACTATTGATGAAGAGCTTGTAAAACATAAAGTAGGTAAAATATCTGAAAGAATTTCGGGCGCCAAAATTTAAGGGCGCCCATTTTCAAATATCTCTGAAGAGTTAGTTCTAAGTTGCATTAAAAAAAGATGAAATGAGAATGATAATTTATTGATAATATAACAAAGGAAGGGTATGAGAATAATGAAAATTGACAGAAAAACGTTAGCTTCAATGATAGACCATACACTACTAAAGGCTACAGCGACTCCGGAGCAGATAATACAATGCTGCAAGCAGGCAAAGGAGTATAATTTCGCATCTGTTTGTGCAAATCCCTGCTTTGTGAAGCTTATGTCAGAAGAACTGAAGGGAAGCGGGGTAAAAGTGTGTACGGTAATCGGTTTTCCCCTTGGCGCAAATTCTACCGGAGTGAAAGCTTTTGAGACAGAAAAAGCAGTGGCAGACGGCGCTGATGAGATAGATATGGTTATTAATGTAGGAGAGCTCAAAGCGGGTAATCTGGAGTATGTTGAAAATGAGATAAGAGAAGTGGTTCGTGCTTCTCAAAATGCCCTTGTAAAGGTCATAATTGAGACATGTTTTCTTGATGATAACGAAAAAGTAACTGCATGCAGGCTTGCTCAAAATGCCGGAGCCAATTTTGTAAAGACGTCTACGGGATTTGGAACAGGTGGTGCAGAAGTTGCAGATGTCAGGCTAATGAGACAGACTGTGGGTAACATTATGGGTGTAAAAGCATCCGGAGGCATTAGGAGTCTGGATGATGCGTTGAAAATGATAGAAGCCGGGGCAAATAGAATAGGAACCAGCTCCGGAGTTGCAATTATAGAGGGGCTGGGTAATGCTCTGTAGATTACGGGTTAATGGCATCCTACTAGAAATACATGGTTGACAAGAGCTGCTGACAGTATTAAAATTATCATGTGTTTATTAAAAACACCTATTTATCTTTATTTCAGATGCTGCTGTGGCTCAGCAGGTAGAGCAGCGCACTCGTAATGCGCAGGTCACCGGTTCGAATCCGGTCAGCAGCTCCAGCTAATAAAAAAACGCTTGAGAGCTTTTTCAAGCGTTTTTTGTTTCATTTATTCATCTACTGAGATTCACATATACCTAAAATGCATATTACATACTGCCCAAACAGATTAAACTGTAATATTATTAATTAACTTTAATATTAGAATGAATTTATCTCAAAAGAATTTAAACTCACACTTTATTAAACCAGGGTTAAATAAATTACAATTCGATATAGTAAAGTATAATATCTTCGTAATTTCCATTACCTAAAAGATAGCCTTTGGGAATTACCCCTAATTTATGAAATCCGATTTTCTCATAAAGATGTATTGCGCTGGTATTAGTTCTGACAACAGCGTTAAATTGCAAAATAGAAAATCCGAATTTGCGGCCCATTTCCAGAGAATGGCGGACCAACTTCTCACCAATATGATGTCCCCGATAGTTTTCATCAACAGCATAGGATGCATTAGCAATATGTCCGCATCTTCCTACATTATTTGGATGCAGTATATACAGCCCTAAAACCTGGTCATTTCCTATTGCTACTCCCGTAAATGTCTGAGAAGAAAAGAATGCTTTTGCTTCTTCTTCACTCAATTTTTCCATTTGCGGAAATGCGTTTGCATCTTCAACTATTCTATTCCAAATTTCTATCATCTTTGCGATATCTTCATTCTGATATTCTCTAATTGTTATTTCCATATTTCAAATAACCCCTTTCCTTAGTGCAAGTGGAACAGCAACACCCCACATGTTCCACATGTCCAATTATAATAGCATTAT